>ERZ1292640.564-Hain-H43-02um-R1-564-length-30368-cov-6_pt2 | contig 20632 bp, 11 predicted proteins | sample MGYA00564404_ERZ1292640 | MGnify/ENA primary metagenome ERZ1292640 (study PRJEB36523, sample SAMEA6512636) | groundwater metagenome | collected 2019-01-08 | study: AquaDiva: Metagenomics assemblies of 32 groundwater samples
TCTGCAAGACGTTTCCTGCCCAGGGCCTTCACTCGTGCCGCCAGCTTGGGAGTCGACTTGTGGTCGTACTCGGTGTACTCGCCGCGCTCAATCTGATCGAGCCCCGCCTGGATGTCTTTTTGAAGCTGGAGCAGCCCTGCGTCTCTTTGTTTCAGCAGCCGGAGTGCCTCGCGGACGACCTCGCTGGCCGTCTGATAGAATCCCGTCTCAACCTTGTCATTGATGAGCCGCTCGAGTTCAGGCGTCAGGGAAACATTCACGTCGTGCCTCCGCAATCGAGTATAACAAGAAATAACAAATCCTGACATCTGTCAGGCGACTCGACGCCGCCACCATTCGCGCGCAATGTGCTGTCCAGCTTGAACGGCGTCGCGAGTCGGTCTGAAATGGGAAGACTGGGCAGCGGCGCGCCGGTGACAGTCGGTGAAGTCCGATGGAACAGCGAGTGGATCTCGTTCATCAGCAGTCTCTGCCCCAGGCCAAGATCACCCTGTTCCGCTCGCTCTTCCGGGGGCGCGAGGACGTGTACCCACGCCGTTTCGAGAGCCGGAAGACGGGCAAGTCCGGCTATGCGCCCGCTTGCGCCAATGAGTGGGTTCGGGGCATCTGCGAGAAGCCGCGAATCAAGTGTGCCGAGTGCCACAATCGTCGCTTTCTTCCGGTCACCGACGAGGTGATTCGGTGGCATCTGTCTGGCCAGGATGACCAAGGCCAGGCGTTTGTGGCGGGCGTTTACCTGATGCTTCTGGACGAGACTGGCTTCTTCCTGGCCGTCGATTTCGACAAGGCCGGCTGGCACGAAGATGCAACGGCCTTTCTCGAAGCGTGTCGCCGCCTGAACCTCCCAGCCGCTCTCGAACGGTCACGCTCCGGACGAGGCGCGCACGTCTGGCTCTTCTTCGAAGAGGCAATCCCAGCCGCCCTGGCTCGAAGACTTGGAGCGCACCTACTGACCGAAGCGATGGAAGGGCGCCCCGACATCGGATTGGATTCGTACGACCGTCTCTTTCCGAACCAGGACACGATGCCGCAAGGAGGGTTCGGGAACCTGATTGCCCTGCCTTTGCAAAAAGGACCACGCGACCAGGGCAACAGCGTCTTCCTCGATGACCAACTCGTACCTTGGGCAGACCAGTGGTCGTTTCTTGCGAGCGTGCGCAAGATAGGACGAGCGCACGTTGAAGCGATCACCCAGGAGGCCGAACGCCGTGGTCGCATCCTCGGCGTTCGCCTGCCACCACAGGACGACGGAGAAGATGAACCGTGGACAGCCCCTCCATCGCGCCGCCGCAGGGATCCGCCCATCGCGGGCGATCTGCCTCAGACGTTGGAACTGGTTCTCGGCAATCAGATCTACATCGCCAAGGACGGGTTGCATCCGGGCCTCAGAAACCGACTGCTTCGCCTGGCGGCCTTTCAGAATCCGGAGTTCTACAAGGCGCAGGCGATGCGCCTGTCCACGTATGACAAGCCGCGGGTTATCGCCTGCGCAGAGGATCACCCGCATCACATCGGCCTGCCTCGAGGGTGCCTCGACGAGGTTCGCCAGGCCCTGACCGACCTGGGCGTTCGCACAGTCATTCGCGACGAGCGCTACGCCGGTCGGGCGCTGGAGATAAACTTTCAAGGCGAGCTCCGACCCGAGCAGAAAGCGGCAGCAAACGCGATGCTGGCGCACGAGACCGGCGTGCTGGCCGCCACGACGGCGTTTGGCAAGACGGTGATCGCGGCCTGGCTGATCGCAGAGCGCGGCGTCAGCACGCTTGTGCTGGTGCATCGGCGTCAACTGCTGGACCAGTGGATCGAGCGGCTCTCGGCGTTCCTCGGTATCCCCCCGAAGTCGATCGGTCGCATCGGCGGCGGGCGAACGCGGCCGACCAGGCTGCTCGACGTTGCCGTCATTCAGAGCCTCGTCCGGAAGGGTGTCGTCGACGATTGCGTGGCCGAGTATGGCCACCTGATCGTCGACGAGTGTCATCACCTGTCAGCGCACAGCTTCGAGCAGGTGGCGCGCTGTGCCAAGGCGCGGTTCGTTGTGGGCCTTTCTGCGACCGTTGCACGGAAGGACGGCCACCATCCCATCATCTTCATGCAGTGCGGGCCGGTTCGCCACCGAGTGAACGCGAAGGCGCAGGCAGCAACGCGCCCCTTCGAACACTTCGTCCTCGTTCATCCGACGGCGTTTGAGCCGAGCCGGAGTCCCAACTCCGACAAGCGGGTGGAATTCCAGGCGCTGTACCAGGAGTTGGTCGATGACGACCTGCGCAACTATCGCATCTGCGACGACGTCGTCGAGTCTGTGAACAACGGTCGGTCGCCGCTCGTGCTCACGGAGCGGAACGACCACCTCGACCACCTCGAGAGCGGACTCGTCGAGAAGGTGCGCCACGTCGTGGTCTTGCGAGCTGGGCTGGGCAAGAAGCAGCGGCAGGCCGTGGTCGATCGGCTGGCGGCCATCCCACGCGAGGATGCCCGAGTGATTCTGGCTACCGGCAAGCACGTGGGAGAAGGATTCGACGACCCACGGCTGGACACGTTGTTCCTGACGCTTCCAGTCTCGTGGCGCGGCACGATCGCCCAATACGCCGGCCGGCTACACCGCCTCTTCGACGGCAAGCGAGAGGTGCGCATCTACGACTACGCGGACCTCAACGTGCCCATGCTCGCGCGGATGTTCGATCGGCGCTGCCGCGGCTATGAAGCGGTCGGTTACACGATTCTCCTGCCCGCCAGCGCCATACCGGGATGGCCCGCCGATGTCGTCCTCCCGTCGGACCCGGTGTGGAAGCGCGACTACTCCGGCAGCGTGCGAAGGCTCGTTCGGGATGGCGTCGACACGCCGCTCGCGAGCCTGTTCGTCCACGCCGCTCGTCCGGTCCCTTCAGACGCCGACGATGCCGACCGAGCGCGAAGTGCCACGGAAGCGTTCCTCTATCGGCGCCTGGAGACCCTGACGGAAACCAAGGGACGCTTCCGTCTCAACTTCGCGCTGCCAATTGCGTTCGACGGCCTGGGAAGACTGGAAGTCGATCTTCTGTGCGCCGATGCGCGGGTGGCTGTGGAGTTGGACGGTGCCCAGCATCTCTCGGATCCGGTCGCGTACCGCCGCGATCGGCGCAAGGATCAGTTGCTCCAGGAGAACGGCTACTTCGTGCTGCGCTTTCTCACAGAGGACGTGGGCAAAGAACTTGACACGGTGCTTGACGCAATCCTGCGGTCGTTGGCACACCACCAACAACGTCTTCGATGACGAACACCATCAGCATCGGCGCGGAACGCGCGATCGGCTGGTCCGGGTCCTGGCCACAACCAGCCCACGTGGTGCTCAAGCGGTCGTCACCCCCGCGGAAGCGGGGGTCCAGATCTGGATTCCCGCGGTCGCGGGAATGACAGAATGCTGGGGTCCCGACCTAGCACCTGTGCACCGCTGACGGCCCTGCGCCGGCTTTACCAGTTCTAGACAGAGCTGTAGCGAATCCCTGCGAGCCGTACCAGGGGACTGTCCACGCGGTCTTCGTAGGTCGCTTTGATCTCGAGAATCTCGCTCTCGACCGCAAAAAAGGCGTCAACCACCTGGGGATCCAACGCCGCACCGCGTTCCTCCCGGACCAACTCGAATGCGACGTCGAGCGGCTTGGGGGGTTTGTAGGGCCGGCGCGACACCGATCCATCGAACATATCGGCCAGTCGCACGATACGTCCGGCGATCGGGATCCCTTCGTCTCTCAGACCGGATGGATAGCCGCCGCCATCCCACCGTTCGTGATGCGTCCGGGCCACGGTTTCACCGAGCTTGATCACGTCGAATTCCGAGCCAGCCAGGATGCTGGCGCCAATGACGGTATGCTGCTTCATGATCTCCCATTCATCAGCCGTCAAGGGGCCTGGCTTGAGCAGGATGTGGTCTGGAATGGCAATCTTCCCGACGTCGTGCATGGCTGCCGCTCGCAGGAGCAGGCCGACCATTCCGTCGGCCATCCCCAACTGCCGGGCGATCGCTTCGGCGTAGTAGCTGACGCGCAAGACGTGCGCTCCCGTCAGTTCGTCCCGGTACTCGGCGGCGCGGGCCAATCGGACCGTGGTCTCCAACGACGCCTGGCTGAGATGCTTCAGCGCATCGTCCAATTGGGACGTGCGCTCGGCCACCCGGGTCTCGAGGACGAGGTTCTGCCTGGCCACCTGCTCTCTGGCCGCCTTCAATGCGAGGTGCGCATTGACCCGCGCCCTGACCACGGCCACGTTGAAGGGCTTCGTGATGTAGTCCACGGCGCCAACTTCGAAGGCCTGCGTTTCGAATTCGGGTCCGCCCACGCCGGTCAGGAAGATGATCGGTATGTCGCGCAGCGCCGCGTCTTCCTTGATTCGCTGACAGACACTGAATCCATTCTCGTCCGGCATCATCACGTCCATCAGGATGAGGTCCGGAGGCGGTTCCAGAAACAGCACCTGCCAGGCCCTGGCGGCGCAATCCGCCACGGTGACGTGACAGTCTGGAAACATTTTCTTCAACAGGGCAAGGTTCTGCACCTGGTCGTCGACACAGAGAAGCCGCGGTGATTCACCCGCATGGAGCACAGATCTGTCCCTCCTCACCGTATTCTCGGCAACTGCTGGCCGGCGCTACAGCCTTTCCCACCGGGGTCCGGCTTCCTCTTGCCGCGAGGGCCTTGGCAGACGTACGCTGAACCGCTCGTCGTCTCGAGTGCCAACGCTGAAAGGCTCTAAGCATGACCCGACTGGTTGAATGCGTTCCCAATTTCTCTGACGGCCGTCACCGTGCCGTGATCGATGCGATCGCGCGGTCGATTTCCGGTGTCAGCGGCGTGAAACTGCTCGACGTGGACCCCGGAGCTGACACGAACCGCACGGTCTACACGTTTGTTGGACCGCCCGAGGCCGTGGCCGAAGCCGCGTACCGATCGGCACAGAAGGCCGCCGAGCTCATCGACATGTCCGCGCACAGGGGGGCGCACCCCCGCATAGGGGCGCTTGATGTGTGCCCGTTCGTGCCGGTCGCGGAGATCTCGATGCAGGAATGCGCCGAACTGGCTCGGCAGGTCGGCCGACGGATCGGCAGCGAATTGGGCATCCCGGTCTATTTCTATGAACACGCGGCCTCGTCTGATGAGCGCAAGAGCCTAGCCAACATCCGCACGGGCGAATACGAGGGTCTCGCGCAGAAACTGGCCGATCCCCGATGGGTGCCCGATGCGGGTCCCAGCACGTTCAACGCCCGTTCCGGGGCCACCGTGGTGGGCGCGCGCGAGTTTCTCCTGGCCTACAACGTCAACCTTAATACCCGCGACCGGCGCCTGGCCAACGAGATTGCACTGAATATTCGCGAAGGCGGGCGTGCCAGGCGCGATGCACACGGGGACATCATCCGTGATGCAGACGGCGCTTCGGTGAAAACGCCTGGGCGGTTGAAAGCCGTGCGCGCGATCGGCTGGTACATCGAGCAATATCGCCAGGCGCAGGTCTCCATCAACCTGCTCGACTTCAACACCACGCCGCTGCACGTGGTCTTCGAAACGGCCAGGGACGAGGCCGAGAAGATGGGCCTGATCGTCACCGGGTCGGAACTGGTCGGCCTGACGCCGCTCACGCCCTTGATCGAGGCGGGCCGCTACTTCCTGCGCAAACAAGGCAAGTCGGCAGGCGTGCCGCAGCGCGAGCTGATCGAAACGGCCATTCGATCGCTCGGCCTCGACCAGCTTGCGCCATTCGACCCGGAGAAGAAAGTGATCGAGTATCAGTTCAAGCCGAGTGCCCCGCTCATGTCGCTGACGTGCACCCGTTTCGTGGATGAAGTGTCGACCGAGTCGCCGGCGCCCGGTGGCGGATCGGTTGCCGCGCTGATGGGCAGTCTGGGCGCCGCGTTGGCGACGATGGTCGCGAATCTGACGGTGGGGAAGAAGGGCTACGAGGCGGTGTGGACGCAGATGGCCGCAGTGTCTGAATCCGGTCAGTCGCTGAAAGACCGTCTGGCCCGGGCCGTCGACGAAGATACTGAAGCATTCAACCGCGTGATGGACGCCACGCGCCTCCCGAAGAGCACGCCAGAACAGCAGGCCGACCGATCGACGGCCATTCAGGCGGCCAGCACGCATGCGGCCGAGGTACCGCTGCAGACCGCGCGCTTGTGCCTCGACGCGATGGCCCTGGCCGAACAGGCTGCCGTCAGCGGCAACAGGAATGCGGCATCGGATGCTGGCGTGGCGGCGCTTGCTGCCCGGGCAGGAGTCGAAGGCGCCGTGCTGAACGTGTTGATCAACCTCGGATCGATCGCCGACGCCAGCTTCAGGGCCGGCTGTGTCGCCGAAGCCGACAGGCTGGTGGCTGAGGCACGCCGCCGGTGTGACCTCGTACAGGCGAGTGTGATCTCGTCGTTTGGCGAGAAGTAATTGTTCACCGCCTCGAGGTCGACGGGTTTCATCTTGCCGAATGAAGCAAGTTTGTCGTCCCCCCCGCGGAAGCGGGGGTCCAGTCCTGGATTCCCGCCTTCTTGGGCCGCCGTAGCCGAAGGCGAAGGCGCCCGCGGGAATGACGGCGTGGCAGCGCCGCTCCCGGCGCCGGTCGACCGCACGACGACGCCTCGGTTCTTGGCGAAGCTTCGCCGGGAGCCCGGCGGGAATGACTCGAGCACGCTCCTAGACTGGGCCGCGCTCCACGGTCGTGCTGTCCTGGACGAAGCCGCGCTTGTCGGCATCGACCCTGAGGCGCGGCGGTTCGTCCGCCACCAGGTAGCCGAACTCGGCTCGGAACTCCTCCAACGAGACGCCACACGTTGCGGCGAACTTCGCCAATTCGTGTGCGTCGTCGAAATCCTCGCGTTTCAGCCGGATCATGTAGCTCCGCGCGATGGCATAACGTTCGGAGTGAATGTTGGCCAGCCGCACCTTCGCGCGCCCGGTGTGCGGATCGATCAGATCCGCGAACGGAATCGGCACGAACCGGCCGTTCTGCATCGACACCATGCAGGCCGTGCCGCCCGCCAGGACGTATTTCGCGGCGCAGTAGCCGAGGTCACGCGTGTATTCCATGTCGAAGGGAATCGGATCGGCGCACCGCAATTCGTACCCGATGTTCTTTTCGACCACTGTTGCCTGAAGGCCAAAATGCTTCAGCCGGCGACTGAGCTGCAACTTCAGGATCTCGCCGATGTTCACTTCCGAAATCCGGACATTGCCGTGCGCGTCACGTTCGACCTCGTCGATGTTCGCCAGCTCCGCCGGATCGAGATCCAGGACCAACCCTTCCCCGATCACGACCACGCCATCTCGCCGGCCGTAGCTTTGCCGCTTGATGATGGCGCCGGCCAGGGTATCCACCACCGTCTTGAGGCGGATTGGGGCACCACCAAACTCCTCTGGCAGCAGCGTCAACGTGGCTCCCGCCGCTTTCCCGATCGCGAGCGCCAGGTGGCCCGCCCTGCGGCCCATGGCCACCACGACGTACCACCGCGACGTCGTCCGGGCGTCCACCATCAGGTTCTTGACAATGTCCACGCCGTAGTGCCGCGCCGTTTGAAACCCGAACGAGTCAACGTGAGATGGCAGGTCCAGGTCGTTGTCGATCGTCTTCGGTACGTGTACCACGCGCAGCCGGCCGTGGCCCTTCTCGGCCAGCTGCATGGCGGAATAGGCCGTATCATCCCCGCCAATCGTGATGAGCATGGACACGTTCATCCGAAGCAACGACAGGATCGTGTTCTCGAGGTGAACCGGGTTCTTCGTGGGGTTCGCGCGTGACGTCCCGATGCGCGATCCCCCGCGGAAGTGCATGCGGCTGACATCGTCGATCGAGAGAGGCCTGACGTGTTCGATATCGCCCTGCATGAGCCACTCGAACCCGTCGAGCACGCCCACCACTTCGACGCCCTCGAGCGAGCTGCGAATCGTCGCGGCGCTGATCACGCTATTGATGCCTGGCGCCGGGCCACCGCCGACGACGATGGCGAGTTTCTCGGGATGAACCACGTCACAACCTCCCGCACACGGAATGCGCCCACATCATACCTGCGGACGCAAGGGATTGCCCACACGCGCCGCCTCGTACTGGACACCAGTACGGCGGCGTTCCCGCGCCTGTGGACATGAGCGTGCGTGCCGGTTACCGCAATCGGGTGTCGGCGGTCATGCGCTTCTCGGTGGCCGCGAAGAAGAACGACTCCCACTCGCGCCGGATCCGGTCGAGCTTGGAGAGGATTGTTGGATCGGTCTGTTTCCCTGCGCTGACCAGATAGATGAACGCCTGGCGATGGAGCCGGGAGGCGTCCGCCACGCTGGGCTGCCGACGGCCCATCACCGCCACCACGTCCTGAATCAGCACGTCGCGCCTGGTTCCGCTAAACGTGACGCCCACACGCGGCGCCGAGTCCGCCTGCCGCTCCGGTTGCACGTTGACCGGGTTCTCCACGTAGAAGAACGGCGGCACCTCGGCCTCCCCGCGCAGTCCCATCACGTACTGATCCAACGGGCTATAGCGCGTGACGGCGGCAACCGTGCGGAACGAACCTCCGCCGAGCGCTTCGATGTCGTTGCCCTCCATCACCGACGCATCGGAATCGGCAAAGAAGCTCCAGTGCGCCTCATCGCGCCCGAGCAACGCATTCGACGTCGTGCCGTTCACATCGCGGAACTGCAGGAACGCCAGCCACCGGTGACCGGCTTCCTGGCCAATCAAACTGAGCGTGTTGTTCTCACCCAGGAACTTCGTGGTCGGATCGGCCGGGTACTTGGTGATGCTGTCCATCATCACGACCGATCGCAAACGGCCCGCGCTGCCGAAGGTCCGCGATGCGTCGTAGATGCCGACACCTATACCACGAATCTCATTGGCCACCGTGGTTTCATACGCGAAGGCATCGGTAATCAGCCGTCGATCGCTCCAGACCAGGATCTGATCGTAGTTGTCCGGATGACCCAGGTAGAACTTCCGTGCCAGCGCTACCAGGTCGATCTCCTCCGCCTGCGCGAACCGTTCGCCGACCGCACCGGCGCCCCCGGCCACCGTACCGGTCGCACTTCTGGTCAGGTCGACGGGCGCAAACACATTTGTCTGCCCGGGCGACAGGCCGACGATGGCATCGGTGAGGGTGGTTGTGCCGGCCACGCGCAGATCGATGGTGCCATCAGGGGCGATCGCCGCCTGCGCGGTCACCTTCCGGGCATCTTCGAACCCGGGCACGTTGCACCAGGTGACGGTGAAGGCGCCGGCCTTCGCGTTGGCAAACACGGCCCCGCCCGACGAAGGGTCGAGGTCGGCAAAAAACAATGCGATCCGAGGCGCGCCGGTCAGAAACCGGCCCACGCCACGCTCGGTGCTGGCCTTGTCGCCTTCCGAAAACGTGATGTTGCCGTCGGAGTTGACAAAGGCCGACACGTACGTCTTGTCGAAATACGGCACATTGAATGCCGCCGGCACGTTCGACGTGTCATCGTCGGACAACGTCAGTTGCGTGCCCAGATCCTGTTGAAACGCGGCGTTGCCGGCCCGCACGTCGTATCCGCCCGATGCGTTGCGCACGAAGGCAATCCCGGTAGCCGTCAAGTCGAACGTGTTGGCCGGCGCAATGACGTCGCCTTCGTCTTGAATGACGGCGATCTCGCCCACGTCCTCGGTGGCTCGACGCGGGCCCAGTGCGCGCAGCCCGCCACGGTCTCGAGCCGCCTGGTGCCGCCAGAGAGCGTCGAACAGATTCCATTGGCTGCCGCCATCGGCAACGGGTTTCTGTCCTTTCAGAGATGGGCGAGCCGTCAAGCTGGCGATGGCTGGCGCGGGGGCGGTCAGCCCGATGTTCGCGCAGGGATTGGTGTTCGACGCTGGCGGCGTTGTGGCCGGCGGCGTCGTGCTGGATCCGCCTCCGCTGGAGCCGCCACACGAACAACACAGCCCCGCGATGACGGAGGCACACAGGAGCGCTCGGATGAGCTTCATGTCAGGTCTCAGGTTCAGGCCAGTGTACCGTGTGAAGAACCCGCCCGCCAGTTGTCACACACCGGACGCCCGCGCATCGAAGCTAGAATAAACTAGGCGGCTTATCGGCAATAACGAAGGGCGGCTTCGACGAGACACTGCGCCAGTGCGTGCACCGACGGCAGGTCGGCCCATTCCTCCTTGGCGTGAGCACCAGCACCGGACGCACCCATGACGACGGTCTCAATCCCGGACGCCGACAACAAGGCGGCGTCCATCCACGGCGTCTGCCCGACGTACGCCGGTGGGTGTCCCAGCACAGCCGATGCCCCGTCGGTGAGCGCACGCACCACTGGCGCATCGGGCGACACCTCGAACGGCTCGCGCACGAGCACCACCTTCAGATCGGCCTCAAAGCTGGGGTCGCGACCCATCTGCTTCTGAAGGATGCCTTCGATCTCCTCGACGACCTGGGCGGTCTGTTCGCCCGGAATCGTACGGCGCTCGATCTTCAGCGAGCACGACGCGGCGTACGTGCTGAGCCCCGTACCGCCAGCCAGCATCGCCGCGTGCAACGACGGAGGCCCCACCAGCGCGTGCGGATGCCGGCCTCGCAGATCCTGCTCGAGCCGATCCAGATCGGCCAGCACCCGTCCCATCCGCATGTTGGCGTCGATGCCGAGATCGAACCGGCTCCCATGTGCGGCTCGCCCGTGCGTCGTCACCTCGAACCAGATGAATCCTTTGTGCGCGAGGCAGATGTCGAGCGCCGTCGGCTCGGTCACAATGGCGCCGTCCACCTGGTAGCGCCCGAGTAGATCCTGGGTACCGAGACTGGCGTATTCTTCGTCGGCCACACCCGCCAGCAGGATCTCGCCGCCATGCGGACACCCGGCGTCGGCCAGTGCTTTCACGGCGGCCATCATCGCCGCCAGTCCGCCCTTCATGTCGTACGAGCCGCGGCCATACAGTCTACCGGCATGAATGTCGCCAGAAAACGGCGCGTCCATCCCTTCCACATCAACGGTGTCGATGTGCGCATTCAGCATCAAGGTGCGCCCGGGCGCGCTGCCGCGCAATCGGCCAACCACGCTGGCGCGGCCGGGACCCAGATCGTGAATCGTGACGTCGAGACCCAACGCGCCAAGCGACGTCGCGATGTACTCGGAGATTGCCCGTTCACCGGCCGCCCGGGGATCGAGCGTGGGGTTGATGGAGTTGATGCGAACCAGTTCCTGCAATGTGCTGTCGAGCCAACTGGCATCAATCTGCGGCATGGACGGCCCTCCGGCAAACTCCGCCTCTTGTGCGTGTGGCGTCGCCGATGAAACGTCCTACATCTGGTCGTGGCCGGACGGGTCGCTTTCCAGGACCACCTTGGTCGTGTAGTCCTTCCCACCGACCGACAACTTCACCACGTAGGTGCCGGGCTCGAGTGCCGCACCGCCGCCTCCGAATCCGCCCCGGCCGCCGCCGCCACCACCACCGCCACCGCGGCCCCCGGCCACGCCCGGCGGCGGGGTGCCGCGCAGGTTCCACTGCACCCGGTTCAGGCCGGCGTCTTTCGAGCCGGCGATTTCGCGCACGACCTTGCCGGTGTAGTCGCTGATGCTGATCTTGACGTCGCCCGTTGATGCCGTCTTCAAGTAGTAGCTGATCGCGGTTCCGGGCGCGGGATTCTCACCACGGAAATTCTTGTTGCCGCCCACGTTGATGCTCAGCATCGTGTCGGATCGCCACAGCACGCCTGGACGCACGGGGAACAACGTGGCATCCGCCTTGATCACGTCGTCGGTCAACTGCTGCAATGCCGTGATGTCGTCCAGAATCCAGATGCTGCGCCCGTGGGTGCCCGCGATCAGATCCCCGTCGCGAGGATGGATCAGCAGATCGTCGATCCGCACCGAGGGCAGACCGGTCATGAACGGCTTCCATTCTTTGCCTGCGTTCACCGACACGTAGAGGGCGTATTCGGTGCCGAGGTAGAGCAGGTTACGATTCTTCGGGTCCTCCCGAAGCACGTTGGCGTGGCCCGTCGGCAAGTTGCCGGCTACCGACGTCCATGTGGTCCCGTAGTCTTTGGTCACAAAGAGATAGGGCTTGTGATCGTCGGAACGATGAGCGTCGAACACGACGTAGCACGTACCGGCATCAAAGTGCGACGGCTCGACGCGCGCCACGTGCGTCTCGGCCGGCACGCCCTTGACGTTGTCGACCACATTCTTCCAGGTGTCGCCGCCATCGCGGCTCACCTGCAGATTGCCGTCGTTGGTGCCGACCCACACCACACCCGGGAGGACCGGGGATTCGGCCACCGTGGTGATCACGCTGGTGGTGCCCACGCCGTCGTGCTTGGACGCCATGGGCACATCGCCGGCCACGCCCATGATGGGCCTGGTGAACCGGGTCAGGTTCTTGGTGAGGTCCGGTGACATCGTAAAGGTATCGCCCCGATTCAGCGACTTGAACAGGCGGTTCCCGCCAATCCACACGATGCTGGGATTGTGGGGTGAGAGCACCGTCGGCGTGTTCCAGAAGAAGCGGAACGCTTCGCCGGCCGGTGGCTCTGGCACGATGTTGGAGGCGGTGTTCGGCGCGTTCACGCCAAGCTGCGCCGCCAGCTGATTGACGGTTTCCGGATTGGGCCCGGCTCCCGGACCTTCCGCCCGGGCACCGCGCGGTCGAATGCTGGTGGTGCGGCCTTCACGCAAATCGAGTCTGTTGACAGCACCGTCCTGCGACTCGGAGTACATGATCGCCCAGTCGGTTGGGTCCTGTTGCGTGTAGAACCCGTCACCGCCGCCGACGCGGTACCAATGCGAATTCAGAATGCCGGTGTTGCTGCGCAGGGCACTGGGGCCGCACCACGACCCGTTGTCCTGCAATCCGCCGCACACGTAGTACGGCTTCCGCATGTCGGCGCTGACAGCATAAAACTGACCAGCAGCCATCGTGTTGATGAAGTCCCACGTCGCGCCCTGGTCGTAGCTGACGTCCAGACCGCCATCATTCCCGTAGATCACGTGGTTCGAGTCCTTCGGGTCGATCCAGATCGCGTGGTGATCGCTGTGAGCCAGGTTCTGGATCTGCCTGAAGGTCTTGCCGCCGTCCGTCGACTTGAAGGCCGGGGCGCCGCCCAAATACACATTCTCTGGATTACTGGGATCGACGCGGATCTGGCTGTAGTACATGGGGCGATTGTTGGTGTTGCTGACGACCTTCCACGTCTTCCCGCCATCATCGGAACGCCACACGCCCGACTGCTTCGGATCGGGAGGCTGCGGCGCTGCAGGCTGAGCCGTCGCCCCAGCCCCAGCCTGGGCGGCACCCGCCGCGCCCGCCCGGCCACCGCCCGCCACACCCGCCTGTCCGGCGGCTGCCGCGCCGGCCTGTCCGCCCGCGCCGCCACGACCGCCGCCAACTGGCGCCTGTTTGCCATCGGGGCCGACGTTGGCACCAGTACCCGGGCTGGCGCCCACCTCCATCTGCGCGTAAATCACGGTTGGCTTCGTACGACAGAGATCCAGACCGATCCGTCCGAGCAGACCGGCTGGCAGACCGTTGCCTTCAAGCCGTGTCCAAGTTTTCCCGGCGTCGGTCGTCTTCCAAATGGCGCTGCCCGGCCCGCCCCCGTTGAACCCGTTGGGCGTGCGCCGGCGCTGATACGAGGCCGCAAACAGGACTTTGGGATTCTTCGGATCCATGACGACGTCGGTGAAACCCGTGTCCTCGTCGATGAACTTGGTGTTGATCCACGTCTTGCCGCCGTCGTTCGACTTGTACAGGCCGCGTTCCTTGTTTGGCCCGAACAGGTGACCGAGCGCGGCCACGTACACGATGTTCGGGTCGGTTGGATGCACGACGATGCGAGCGATGGACTGCGTCTCCTTCAACCCGACGTTGGTGAAGGTCTTGCCGGCGTCGGTAGACTTATAGACGCCCTCGCCAAACGACGAGCTCTGCCGGTTGTTTGGTTCACCCGTCCCGACGTAGACGATGTTTGGATCGGAGGGCGCAATCGCGATGTCCCCGACCGAACTGTTCGGGTAGATCTCGAAGATCGGCGTGAAGGTCGTGCCGTTGTTGACGGTTTTCCACACGCCGCCGGTGGCGAAACCGACGTAGTAGGTCGACGGATTGCCTTCGACAACCGCGATGTCGTCGATGCGGCCGCCCATGCTGGCCGGGCCGATAGATCGCCACCTGAACGTCTTCAGGAGCGCATCGTCGGACTGGTTAATGGGCGGTGGAGGCGGCGGAGGCGTAGCCTGTTGAACCGCCGGTGTCGGGGCCTGTGGGACCTGGGCCTGGATGACAACCAACAGTGAAGCTGTCAGACCAAGAACCAGGGCCACGAGGATGGTCGCACGCAGTGCTCTTGTCATCGCGTCAGTGTCCCTCCCGGAACGGTGGGGGCTCGTGTCGGATCGAGGTGGTGTCCGGGGCTGGAGACACCCCAGGCGTTGTTTCCAATACGACCGCGGAGCACCGGCTGTTTCACCGGAAGAAGGGGCACCGCGGCCGCCCGCAGGCGAATGGTAGACTGAAAGGCTCATGTCAGTCACGTCCGAACGTCTGTTCACTCCCCGGTTCTTCCTGATGTGCGGCTTCTCGTTTACGGTGTTCCTGTCCGCCTTCCAGATGTTCCCGACGGCTCCGTTCCATATCCGGGATCTGGGCGGGAGCACGTTCGCGGCAGGCCTGTTTCTGGCGTTTCTCACCTATTCGTCAGCCGTGTCGGCCCCATTCACGGGCGCGCTGGCTGACCGGATGGGACTTCGACGCACGCTGGTCGTCAGCGGCTTGGCAATCACCGGGTGCTCGGCGGGCTATGCGCTGCTGACCGACTACCGGCTGATGCTCGGTCTGACGATTGTGCACGGCCTGTTCTGGTCGGGCTTGCTGACGGCATCGGGTGCCTACATGACCAGCATTCTGCCCTCGGGCAGACGGGCGGAAGGCATCGGATACTGGGGCATGTCGAGCGTGTCGGCCATGGCCTTGGCGCCATCGCTCGGGTTCTGGATCTACCAGCATGGGTGGGTGTGGTTGTGCCTCGCCACCGGAACGCTGAATCTGGCCATGGCCGTCATCGCCTGGCGGCTGCCAGTCGAACGCATTCGCCGGACTGAGGCTCACGCGGCCCCGCCGACGGCGTTGGTTGAGTGGAGGGTCATGGCCGTTGCCGTCACGTTGATGCTGTACTCATACAGCTACGGTGGCATCACGAGCTTCGCGGCGATGTACGCGGAGGCGAATCACGTGACGCCCAAGGCGATCTACCTGACGGTGCTGGCAATCGCCATACTGCTGACCAGGCCGTTTTCCGGGACGCTGGCGGATCGTCTCGGCTACACGCGTGTGCTCATCCCCTGCCTGGCGTTGATTTCCATCGGGCTGGCGTTGCTGGCCGTAGGCGGTTCGAAGAGCTGGCAGATTGCGTCGGCCGCCATCTTTGGCGCAGGGTACGGTTCGGCTTATCCGATTTTTGCCGCCTGGGTGTTGCACCGAGTTCACGAATCCAGGCGGGGTGCGGCATTTGGCGCGATCATCGCCGCCTTTGACACCGGTATCGGAACCGGATCACTGCTGACCGGATGGCTCATTCAGCACTACGGTTTCCGGTTGGCGTTTGCCGTCGCCGCCGGCGTGTCAGCGCTGGCGATTCCCTACTTCCTGGGTGCGCGCGGCATGATGCGCCAGCCGCCGGTCTCGGCGCCCGCCGGATCCATTCCCTGACAACACGGGCAGTCACCCTGAGCCCCGTTTGTCACCCCCGCGAAAGCGGGGGTCCAGTCCTGGATTCCCGCTTTCGCGGGAATGACGGAGTAGCAGTGCCTCTCGCGACACCGACGGACCGAGAGAGGACCCGGCGGTATGAGGCGGCGCTAGCCGCGCGCCCCAAGAATGATGGGAGTCTGGCCTGATTCTTCCTGGTAGCGCCGGGCTATGCGCTCTGCGGCGCTCGGGCCCGATCCGGCGCGGGCCAGCATCACGACCGCACCGCCAAATCCTCCCCCCGTGAGGCGGGCGCCGAAAATGTCCGGGTCGGCGCTGGCGATCTCCACCAGGCAATCCACCGCCGGCACCGACACCTGGTAGTCGTCGCGCATCGAGGCATGCGACCCGTAGAACAGATCACCCAACTGCCCGGCATCATCGCTCTTCATGGCCAACACGGCCTGTAGCACACGGTGGTCTTCGGTCACCACATGGCGGGCGCGGCGGCAGAGGGGCTCGGGCAGAGCATTCACCCGGGGCAGATCGATCACGCCGAGGTCTCGCAATTGCGGCACCTTCAGGAGGCGGCAGGCCTCTTCGCACTGCGCCCGGCGCGCGGCGTATTCACTGCTGACAAGCTGATGCCGTACCCCCGAGTCAATGATGACGAGGTCGACCCCGCGCGGCAGCGGTACCTGCTCGAACCGCATCGAGCGGGTATCAAGGAACAGGGCGGTACCGGACGATCCCAGGCTCACCACCATCTGGTCCATGATGCCGGTCGGCGCGCCCACGAACTCGTTTTCGGCCCACCTCCCCACCGCCGCCAATTCGACGTTGTCGATGGCCAGGCCGCACGCCGATCGCCACGCACGGCCCACGCTCACTTCGAGCGCCGCACTCGACGACAGTCCGCTGCCAACCGGCACGGCCGACTCGATGCGGATGTCGGCGCCCGTCAGGCGGTGCCCACGATTCCGGAGCGCCACCGTCACACCCTGAACGTAGTCCAGCCACGTGCGGGTCCGTGCTTCGTCGCCCAGCACGAACTTCATCATGTGGTGGGCCGCGTCCACATTCGCGCTCCACACCCGCACGCGGCGGTCGTCGCGAAGAACCAGGTCCACCACCGTACGCTGAGGAATCACGGTGGGCAGCACGAAGCCGCCGTTGTAGTCGGTGTGCTCGCCAATCAGATTCACGCGGCCCGGAGCTTCGGCATGAATGACGGGCGGTCGCCCGAACAGATCGACAAACGATGGCTGTGAGCTCACGGTCGACTCCTGCTCTCCGGATCAGGCCCGCCGATCCCAACGCCCTGCGACGACGCACTTGCACCACGGGCCGCTAGGATCACCGCGCCGGTTAGCCAGCCAATCACGTTGGCCGCCGTTCGGAACATGTCCGGGATCGAGTCGACGCCAATCAGCAGCCCCAGGCCCTCGGCCGGCACCCCCACCGATGCCAGCACCGGCGCAATCACGATGATCGCTCCGGCCGGGATGCCCGGAATGGTGAACGTCGTCAACACCGCGATCACGATCATCGTGCCGAGTTGCGATGGCGCCAGGGAGATGCCGTAGAGGCGCGCGACAAACAGCACACCCAGCACCTGGGCAATCGCGCCGCCGACACGGAACATCGAGGCCGCCAGTGGCAGGTAGACGGCGGTAATCTCTTCGGGAAGCCGCAGGTCGGATCGAACGGCCTCAATGCTGGCCGGCAGGGCGGCCAGCGACGAGCGCGACGTGAACGCGACGGCCACTGCGGGTGCAATCGCGCGCAGAAACGTGCGCGGCGATTGGCGGCCCATCACCACGGCCGCCGGACACAGCACCAGCACGGTGAAGGCGGTACACACGCCGCACATCACGACGACGTAGTAGAGGAGCGCACCGGCGGCCCCGGTCCCCATGCGCGCACCAAGCGGCATCGCCAGCGCAAACACGCCCAACGGTGCGGCGCGCAGAATCCAGCCCACCAGCACCAGCATCCCGTCGAAGACGGCCTCCAGTGCCCCAACCATGACGTCGCGCGCACTCGGCTTCACGTAGTTGAGGGTAAGCCCGAAGGCTACCGCGAACATGATAAGCGGCAGCATGGCGCCGTCGGAGGCCGCCTTGAAGGGATTGGCCGGAATCAGGCCCACGAGCCATTCGACAAAGGTGGGCACGCTGGCGGCACCCGCGCCCAGGGTGCTCGACTTCGCCGAGGCGCGGAGACTGGCGGCCACGCCGGGGTCGATCGTCAGGCTGGCAAACAACGGGTACCCGATCGCCGCCGAGAACATCGCCGCCAGGGCAATCCCGATCACGAACACCACGAGCGCCCGCACGCCCACCCGGCCAATCGCGCGGGCATCGCGCGTGGCGCTGACGCCCACGACGAGCCCCGCACACACCAGCGGGATCACGGTCATCCTGATGGCGTTGATAAAGAGGGTGCCAACCGGCTCGACCACAGACGGAAGCGCTCGGGCCCAGGGCCAGTCGACCAGCGACGAGCCGATACCGATCACCAATCCAGCGATCAGCCCGGCCAGAACCTGCAGCGTATACGGCACGGCTCGGCATTATAGGACGGACTGTGCTGCGCCGTTATCTGCGTGGGGGCTGTGCGGCTCCGCTCGGCCCCGTCGCCGGAACAGTCGACAAGGCGTCGGCCAGCACGTGGCCATCGGGCCGCGGCAGTGTCACACCCACCAAGCCGGCGAGGGTGGGCGCCAGATCGGCGGGCGTCACGGCCCGCCAGTGCTCCCCGCGGGCAATGCCGGCGCCAAATAGAATCACCGGCACGTGCTGGTCATAGTCGTAGAGTGTGCCGTGGGAGGTCGCGCTGCCCGGCTGCGCCGTGCCGTCCTCTGTCACGTAGAACCAGTACGGACGAGGCACGACGATGATGTCGCCACTGCGCCCGGCGACATAGCTCAGGGCTGCCGCGCGTGCGTCGTGTTCGCCGGCGGCTACCGCCACGGCCAGCGACTCTCCGAAGTACGCGCGTGCCACCCCTGGCACCGATCGAAGCGCCCCAAGCACGTTGGCGAGCGCCAATGGACTTTGGCGCAGTCTCTCCAGCACAGTCCGCTCGAGGTAGAGCTCCGATCCGTACATCCGAATCGAGTACGTGCCCGCGCCAAGTTCCCGCTGCAGTGCCTGAACGGCCGCCGTCTGAACAGCGGCGGTTCTGAGGCGGCCGGCGTTCAGGCCCTTGGCTGAGACCTGCTCTGGAATGGGCGACGCGCCATGGTCGGCGCTGAAGCCGACGACGAAATTGCCGACTCCCACCGTCCGGTCCAGATGTGTCAGCAGCGCGCCGATCGTGGCGTCGAGGCGCACGAGCACATCCTGCACCTCGTGGCTGGCCGGACCGAAATCATGGCCCACCAGGTCCAGTGCGGAGAAGCTGATGCCCAGAAAGTCGGTGCCTGAACCCTGGCCCAGTCTCATCGCATCCACGGCGGCCATGCCGAGGCGCCCGAGATAGGCGTCCGAGAATGGACTGGTTTCCCAGGCCTCATAGAAGTCGGCATCCGGGATCGCGCCTCTGCCCTTCAGCACGTGTGGGAAGGTGGGTGTCCAATAGGTGGCAGGTTTCTCGGCTAGTCCATCGTCATCAAACACGTAGCGACCGGGAGGCAGCATGCGCGTCCACGGCTTCCCGAATTCCGCTTCGATCGGGTTGGCCCCGAGGAATGCCGCCACAAATGGCACGGGCTCGGCGGTGTAGGCCGACGAAGTCACAAATCCCTTGCTGGACGCGCTGAACCACGTGGCCGCATCGGCCCGTTGGCCGGCCAGCATGATGGCGGAGCGCTCCTTCATGGAGAAGGTCACCACCCGGGTTGGCAACGGAAGCTGAGCGCGCATCTCGTCGGCCAACGTCGACACGAGCAGACGGGATGGGCCGTCCCCTCCGCTGGCCGGCGCCGCATAGCTGATGGTGCGAATCTGATCATCACCGGAACACCGCACGTTTCGGCCAACCTCACGGTCGAACCATCCGTTGCCGATGATGCCGTGAGTGGCCGGGAAAGAACCAGTGGAGATGGTCGCGTGGCCCGGGCAGGTGACCGTGTTCATGTACGGATAGGCGGCTCGCTTGAACACGGCACCGGCGGTGATCAAACGGTGCATCCCTTTCGTCCACTGCGATTGGTACCGGTCGATGTAGTCTCCGCGCATCTGATCCACGACCAGCACGACGACCAGTTTTGGCGGGCGTCTCGCTTGCGCCCATGCGTCCGGGCCGCAGACCAACGCGACCGCCATCATCGCCACCAGCATCACTCCGGAACGGCAGCGGCAGAATGACCGGACCCCTCCTCCAATCACGTCAATGAACAACATCATCCCCTCTCCCGACGGGTTAAGATAGCGGGCGATCCATGCCACGTTTCAAGCTCACCATCGAATATGCGGGCACCCGATACAGCGGCTGGCAGATCCAGAAGAACGCGCGCACCGTCGCCGGCGACATCGAACGGGCAGTCCGTGCCGCGACCGGCGTAGCGACCTTCGAGCTCTACGGAGCCGGGCGCACCGACGCTGGCGTACACGCTCTGGCTCAGACCGCGCATCTGCAGCTCGAGACGCGACAAGAGGCTACCACGTTGTTGTTGCGAATCAACGACGAACTGCCGGCCGATATCCATGTGCTGGATCTGGTCCGGGCGCCTCAGCGATTCCATGCCCGTCACGACGCCGTGGCCCGCAGCTACGTGTATCAGATCTCGACGCGTCGCAGCGCGTTCCTGAAGCCCTACGTGTGGTGGGTGCGCGAGGATCTCGATCTGGCCAGAATGCGCGAGGCGGCGGCGCTGTGTGTTGGAATGAGGGACTTCAGGTCTTTCACCGCCGACAATCCAGACGAGGTGTCGACCACGGTTCAGGTGGACGGGGTGGACCTGTCCGAGCACGCCCCGCTTCTGGTGGTGCGGGTGGTGGGCTCGCACTTTCTGTGGCGAATGGTCCGGAGGCTGGTGGGAGTCCTGGTG
>ERZ1292640.1312-Hain-H43-02um-R1-1312-length-20622-cov-6_pt1 | contig 20622 bp, 22 predicted proteins | sample MGYA00564404_ERZ1292640 | MGnify/ENA primary metagenome ERZ1292640 (study PRJEB36523, sample SAMEA6512636) | groundwater metagenome | collected 2019-01-08 | study: AquaDiva: Metagenomics assemblies of 32 groundwater samples
CCCGACCCGAAGGGTTCCTTCGGAAAGGGGTCCTTCGGACTGGCGCAGAAAATCGACAATCTCTAGATTTGTTCTTTGCCGCCGGTTCTTGCAACGTTGAGGAACGCGTCACGGACGAAGTCGGCTGCATTGGTCTCGAACCCCGATGGAATCCCTTTCTTCAACTGGTCGTACGCGAACGGAGTACCTCCCGCGGAGATCGTCATATTGGGGTTGATGACGATTGCTCTCGTTGCGCCTCCGCACTTCATCACAACGCTCGCTTTGACGTTAGGGAATGTCGCCTCGATAAGGGCATCAATATGCACCTCAACACCGAGGATTTTCATGGAGTCTGGCGATTCGCATTCAACGTCGACGTTCTGCGTCTTGAAAAACGCCAGGCTATCCTGCACACACTTGCGAGCCAGTGCCGCCACCTCGTGAGTGATGGTCGTGAACTTCTCTCTGTCCGTGGTGAACTTTGCCCATTCTTTGATGGTGTTCAACAGAATGTTCTTTGAAGCTTCGTTCATAGTGCCCCCTGCAGAGAATGTGGAGAGATACGTCTGACCCAGTGGATGGTGCAACTTCAATCTACAATCTCCAACTTACAATCTACAATATAGTTTTTGGGTTCATGGATTGCAAGATTCAGCGCTTGCTTTCTAGACATCTCCTTCCTATTTTACCCGCCGATCAACGCGGAAATGAAAAGCAAAATCCCACTTCTCGCCCTTCTGGTGGTGGTTCTCACTGGTTGTCGCGAATCACAGTTGACTGCAAATCCACGGGAGGAGGAACTGATATCCGCTTATGCGGAGATGCTCGTGTTGAATGAGCGGTTCAAAGCCGCTGCCTCTCCGATCGATTCCGCAGAATACAGGCGAACGATCGAACAGCTACTCACGTCACACAAGTTCACGAAATATGAGTTTTATAGCGGAATCGAGTCTCAGTTCCGGTCTGCTGAGAAATCTCGCCGCTTCCACGAAAAGCTTAGCGCAAGACTCGAACAGCGAAAACCTAAGTCCTAATTTTCCCTTCACACCGTCTAGGAGAAAACCACATGCAACGACGAATCCTCGTCTTCTTACTCCTTTGTCTCCTGGTTTTGCCATGGCTCTGGGGACAGGATGGATTTAAAGCTGTCCAAAACCAGGTTGTAGAGTACAAACTGAAAAACGGACTCAAATTCCTCATCTTGCCCCGGCACGAAGCACCGGTGGTTTCATTCAACACCTACGCGAACGTCGGCGCGGTGAACGAGAGCCGCGGTATCACCGGACTCGCTCACATCTTCGAGCATCTTGCGTTCAAAGGCACGTCGGATATCGGTACCAAAGACTACAAAAAAGAGAGAGCCGCGTTGGAGACGCTCGACAAAGCTTGGGCCGCGTGGCGAGAGGAAGAAGCTAAGGGCGCACGCGCTGATACCGCGAAGCTGAAAACCCTCCGAGGAGCATTTGAAAAAGCGCAGGACGCTGCTGCCACGCTCGTTGAGAACGGAGAGTTTGACAAAGCTCTTGAGGAGCAGGGTGGTGTCGGATTGAACGCCGGCACAGGCGCCGACGCTACGCAGTATGATCTGAGCCTGCCGTCGAATAAGATTGAGCTCTGGTTTTCCCTGGAGTCGGCTCGCTTCCTCGATCCGGTCATTCGCGACTTCTATAAAGAGAAGGACGTAGTGATGGAAGAGCGGCGAATGCGTACGGAGAGCAATCCCATCGGGAAGCTCGTTGAAGAGTTCCTCGCCGTCGCGTTCAAATCGCACCCGTACAAGGAGCCCGTCGTAGGACATATGTCTGATCTCAGAGGGATCACACGGGACGAGGCGGTCGCCTTCTTCAAGAAGTACTATGTTCCATCCAACTTGGTTATCGCGATCGTCGGCGACGTCGAGCCGCAGGAGGTAATGCGTCTGGCTGAGACGTATTTCGGCAGGATACCTTCGGGACCCAAGCCGCCTGAAGTGCGGACGGCCGAGCCCGAGCAGAAGAGCGAACGGAAAGTCCTCCTGCGTGAGGAATCCCAACCGATCCTGCTCGTCGGTTACAAGAAAGGATCTGCCATGCATCCGGACGACGCGGTGTACGATGCGATTTCTGACATCATGAGTTCCGGTCGGACCTCTCGTCTCTACAAGTCCCTCGTACGCGATAAAAAACTTGCGATTCAGTCGGTAGGTTTTTCGGGATTCCCCGGACAGAAGTATGCAAACCTGTTTGCGTTCTTCGCCGTTCCCGCTCAAGGGAAGACCAACGATGAATGTCTCGCAGCCATCAACGAGGAGATTGAGAAAATCAAGAAGGAACCCGTCAGTGACGATGAGCTCAACGGAGTGAAGACGCGTGCACGAGCGAACCTTATTCGCTCCCTCGCCTCAAACGCCGGTATGGCGGGTCAACTGACCTTCTATGAAGTCATCACGGGCAATTGGCAAAACCTTTTCACGCAGCTGGACAACATCAACGCCGTCAACACCGCCGACATCCAGCGCGTCGCCAACGAAGTCTTTGTGAATTCCAACCGGACGATCGGTACGATCGAGCCAGCGAAATAAGGAGAGCCCGCCATGAAAACATTACGCATAGTATCGATCACAACACTGGTTCTGACTATTGTGTTCCTCGGCAATGCGCAAACGTCGACCAAGCCTCAACACTACAAAAAACTAAAATACCCAGCACTGCGACAGGTCCAAATTCCTGAGCCAATGCGCTTCACACTCAATAACGGCATGGTTGTATACCTCCTCGAGGACCACGCCCTCCCGCTCATTGAGGGCTCAGCGCTCGTTCGCACGGGCTCACGGTACGAGCCTGCAGAAAAGGTCGGGCTGGCCTCCATCACCGGTCAAGTGATGCGCACGGGAGGAACGACGACAAAAACGGGAGACGAGCTGGACGAAATGCTGGAGAAGGTGGGTGCGTCCGTTGAAACGTATGTTGGAACGACCTCTGGCGGCGCCCGTCTTTCTGTGCTCAAAGAAGACATCGATCTGGGCCTCGGCATTCTCGCCGATGTGCTTAAGAATCCCGCCTTCCGCGATGATAAGATCGATCTCGCAAAGGTCGCATCCCGTTCTGCGATTTCGCGCCGCAACGATCAGGTCACGGCGATTGCAGGCCGAGAATTCTACAGACTGATCTATGGCCCCAATCATCCCTATGCTCGGATGACCGAATACGCGACGATCGAGAACATCACCAAACAGGATCTCATCGACTTCCACAAGAAGTACTTTGTGCCAAACAATATGATGCTCGCACTCTGGGGCGACTTCAACGCTACAGAAATGAAAGCAAAGATCGAACAGACCTTCGGCGAATGGGAGCGAAAAGAGGTGACCTTGCCACCTGTACCTCAACCGCGGCTTGCTTCGCAAAAGACAGTGAACTTCATCAAGAAAGAAGACGTCAACCAGTCGAATATTTACCTTGGACATTTGGGCGGAATGCTGAACGATCCTGAGAGCGGCTCGCTCAACGTGGCTGACCAGGCGTTCGGCGGCGCTACCGCTTCTCGGTTGTTCAAAAAAGTCCGCTCAGGCCAGGGCCTCGCCTATTCAGTCGGGAGCTTCTGGGGAGAGAGTTATGACTATCCGGGGGCATTCAGGATGAGCGGATCGACCAAGTCCGGCACCACGGTGAAAATGATCCGTTCAATCCTGAACGAATTTGACAGCTTCATTAAGAATGGGATCACGGACGACGAGCTGAAATATGCCAAGGACTCCTACCTCAACTCCTTCGTCTTCCGGTACGACACCAAAGGAAAGATCATTAATGAATTGATGACGCTGGAGTATTATGGGTATCCGAAGGACTTCATCCGGAAACAGCAACAGGACGTAGAACAAGCTACGAAGCAGAGTGTGAACGACGCAGTGCGGAATCGGTGGAAGCCAGACGCGTTGGCATTCCTTGTCGTGGGCAAGGACTCTGATTTCGATGAGCCGTTAAGCTCGCTCGGCACGAACGTGCGGACGATTGACATCACGATTCCGGCACCCCCGGAGCGGATACCTGATGCAACACCCGAAACCATCGCAAAAGGAAAAGACATCCTGAAGAAATCGCTCGCAGCAATGGGTGGCAATGCCCTCTTGGGCATCAAGGACATCGTTATCACCGCAAAGCAAGTGCAGGTGACGCCGATGGGCGAATTCACGCTGGATGCCCAGATGCAGATCGTTCGACCCAACAAGATGGCGATGCAGATGAAGACCCCGATGGGCGAGATGCAAATGGTCTTCGACGGAGTTAACGCCTGGATGAAAGGGCCCATGGGCACTCGGGATCTCCCCGGCTCTCAGCGTGAGGAGTTCCAGAAACAGACGATTGGGGACGTCCACTATGTTCTGCAGAACTTTGACAAGCCCGATTTCATTCCGCAATATCTGCGCGACGAGACAATCGACGGCAAACCCGTCAACATCGTCATCGTGAGGTACGCACCCTTGAACTATGCGATGCGGCTCTTTGTCGACGCACAAAGCGGACTTGTGATCAAGAAGATCGCGCGCGGAATGACACAATCTGGCCCCGGCGATATTGAAGAGGTCTTCTCGGACTACCGGGCAGCGGATGGCGTACAATTTCCGTTCAAGACCGTCGCCACATCCGATAGCAAGAAGGTCTCCGAAGTGACCATCACCTCGATTAAGGTCAATGGCGGAGTGAAGGAAGAGGTGTTCAAGAAATAACAAGCCTTGCAGCCGACGATTCGAATCGTCGGCTGCGGTAATTTGACAAACCTCCGGGTTTTTCCGATCCCGGAGGTTTTCATTTTCTCGGACGGCATCACGTGCCCCCTCCTTCGTACAGGTACCTCGACACCATCACCGGATTCTTCGTCGCCGTGCTTTTGATCTCCAACGTGGCCTCGACGAAGATCGTTGACCTCGTGTGGTTCACATTTGACGGCGGGACGCTCCTTTTCCCGCTCAGCTACATCTTTGGCGACATTCTCACTGAAGTCTATGGCTACCAGCGATCGCGAAAGGTAATTTGGCTCGGCTTTCTCTCAGCCGCCGTGATGTCATTGATCTTTGCGGTGGTAGGAGCTTTGCCGCCTGCACGCGATTGGGGACACCAACAAGCGTACGAGCAGATCCTGGGTCTTACGCCAAGGATCGTCCTGGCAAGCTTGACCGCGTACTGGGCAGGTGAGTTTTCAAACTCCTTCGTCCTGGCGAAGCTGAAGCTTATCACGAACGGAAGGTGGCTGTGGACAAGAACGATTGGTTCAACGCTGGTGGGTGAAGGGGCGGATACAGCGCTGTTCGTGGCGATCGCATTCACCGGCACACTGGAACCCGGGATGCTCCTAGCAGTTGCCGTCTCGAACTATGTCTTCAAGTGCGGAGTTGAGGTTCTCTTCACACCGATCACGTACGCAGTCGTGGGGAAGTTGAAGAAGGCGGAGGGAGTCGATTGGTTTGATCGAGAGACGAACTTCAATCCATTCCGGTTCTCATCATCGTAGAGGGCCAGCTTTGCAAGCGTCCTTCTCTTAATTCCCCTTCTTCACCGTGAACTTAAATGCGCTCCCCTTTCCAACTTCGCTTTCAACCCAAATTCTTCCACCGTGAGCCTTGATGATTTCCCGACAGATCCAGAGACCCAATCCTGTCCCTTTGATCTTGCCGGCTTCGCCGGAATCGACTCGCGTGTATTTCTGGAAGAGCCTGCCGATGTATTCTTCTGGTATGCCGAGCCCCTCGTCACCGACGGAGAAGAGCACCTCATCAGGTTGACCATGATGTGGGCCCACGGTGCTGGTGATACATCCTCCCGCCGGTGAGTATTTGACGGCATTCGAGATCAAGTTCTGCAGCACCTGCCGCAGCTTGTTCTGGTCCCCCCGCACGTACGAGTGGTTCAAATCGACGGAATAATTGAAGGAGTGACGGGCAGAGATCTTGACCATCGAGACCGCTTCCTGGATAATCGTTTCGACGTTGACGATTTTGAATTGGTAGTTGAGCTGCCCCGACTCTATCTTGGCAATGGAGAGCGTGTCCTCCGCAAGTTTGCTCAGTTTGCTCGCCTGGTCGACAATGATGGTGAGGTACTCACGCAGCCGGTCGGCACTGATTTCTTTTCGAAGTAGCGATTTGGCGGCAAGCATGATCGTCGACAGAGGCGTTCGGAAGTCGTGCGAAACGATGCCAACGAAGTCCGTCTTCAGCTTGTCGAGTTCCACGAGGCGCAAATTGCTCTTCTTGATTTGGTCGAAGAGCTTGGCATTCCGAATCGCGCTCCCGATCTGGTCACAAAGCGTCTTGAGCACGACGACGTCGGTTTGATCAAATGCGTACAGCTTGGTGTCCTCCACATTGAGCACTCCGACTACATCATTTTCGATCAAAATGGGAAGTGCGAGCTCGGAGTTCGTGTTATGATACTGGTACGCGAGGTAACGCGAGTCAAGTGACACATCGTTCGCAAGGACATACTGTCCGTGCTCCGCCACCCAGCCAATGATACCCTGCCCTATCTTCTGCCGGTACCCGTGCGGGAGGAAGTCAATGTAATTGCCAGAGTGTGCAGCAAGGACAAGGTCATGCTCGTCCCAGTTGGCCAGAAAAATCGTTACATCAAAATATTGAAAGTTCTTTTGAATCGCGTCCGACGCCGAGCTCAACAGCTCATCGATATCGAGAGTTGACGTCAGCTTGCTCCCAACCTCATTGACGAGACCGATTTGCGCCACGCGTTTCTGCGCCCGCTCGAGCAGACTCGTGTGTCGCAGGGCGATGCCAATTTGGAGGCTCAGCAACTGCGCCAGCCACAAGTCGGGATCAAGGAACGCGCTTGGCTTGGAAGATCCAAACAACAGGGCGCCGAGCATTTCTTCGTGTGTCTGCACCGGAACGATAAGGAGCGACTTGATCCCAAGATCCTTCAGCTTCCCCTCAAGCGCCGCGTGGAACGCGGGGGCGGAATCGATGTCGACAACGATGCCCGCGTTGTTCTGAATCGCCCAACCTGGCATCCCAACATCGACGGAGAAATGCTTGTGGTCGAGCTCAATCGCATCCATCAACGGCGATAAGGTACTGATGACATAATGCGACTTGCTTTGGCTCAGCAAGCTCACAAAAGCGCACTCACCGTCGATCAACCGCTTCACATCCTCTTTCATGATCCGAATGATTTCCTCGCGCGAGCGAGCGGCATCGATCTTCAATGAGAGATCGTTGAGTATATTGACACGCGTATTGAATTCCTGCGCCTCCAACAAGCGCGTGCGCATCTCCCCCGGCGAGAGGAAATCAATGTTTTCGGGAGTTTGCCAGTCTGGTGACATGAAGCGTCTTATCGGAAATTCCACTCGCGACCATCCACAATGTTTAGTTCCACAAGATAGACCTATGACAAAACCTTGGCGAGCTGTCCGGCCCTCACAAGCCGGAGGTTTTCCCACTCCTGTGTAAGCATGCCGTAGACAACGTGATCAACATAGTAATCGTACAGCCACTCCGCCTCCCGTATTACGCCCTCCTGACGGAAGCCCAGTCGCTCGGGAATGCCTCTGCTCTTGAGGTTCCCAATGGCACAACGAATCTCAACGCGGTGCATGCTCCAGCTCTCGAACGCATACTCAACCAGCGCGCTGCACGATTTCGTCATGATGCCTCGGCCCTGGTGTTGCTCCGCCAGCCAATAGCCGATGTTCGTGGTACGGTTCATCCAGTCGAGGTGATGATAACCGATCACTCCAACCAGTTGATCAGCCTGCCAAATGCCCGTCTGAAAACCGGCGTTTGCGGCGAGCTGTCGCAACGAGGACTCGATGAATGCACGCGTGTCGCTGACGCTCTGAGTCACATCGAGCCAAGGCAGCCACTGGCGCAAGTAGCTGCGGCATAAATTCGTGAGCGCGAACAACTCGTCAGCGTCATGAACCTCCAGCGTTCTGAGGTGCAGGTATTCATCAACGGCTATTTTGATCATCCATCCTCCTGCTCATCGACCAGAACGTCGAACCGAACGACCTCGTATCCTCTTTTCGCGTCCAAGAACGAGTGCAACACCCCTATGAAGACACTCACCATTCCCATCAGAAACATCGAAGTGATCAGCACATCCGATCGAAGCGCTTCGCTGAAGAAGCTTAACCCGATCAGCAACGACGTCACGATGAAGAGAGCGATCGCACCGGTGTAGCACATCACCGAGTTTCGCACGAGCTTTGCCCTCGCCATGAGATGTTCGATTTGCTGGCCGACGCTCTCCAGCCGCAGGTTTTCTTCAAAGGTCGTTTCTCCGGCCTTCTTCATCAACTTTCGCTTCTCGTCATTGAGCAACCTGATCCTATTCAACACCATCGAATACTCGTTACTGGTAGCAAGCAAGAGAAGACCGGAGGCATTGATCATCACAGCCGGTGCAAGGATGAGCTGAATGATTTGGATGACGGAGAAACTCTCACCAAGATTGGAGTCCATCTTCGCCAGCTCCTTAGTTCATTGCGTGGGCTACGCTCTGACAACCTCCCCTATGACAAATGCCCTTTCACGTTTTCGCTTCAGGACTTTCAGGACCCGGTCCGCATCCGCGGGAGGGACAATCAGAATCAGCCCCACGCCGAGGTTGAAGGTTCTTCGCATGTCCTCTTCGGGCACGTTTCCGGTTTCTTGAATAATTCTGAAAATCGCTGGCCGTTCCCACGCGCTCCAGTCAATGCTCAAGCGAAGACCCTTCGGGATGACCCGCATCGTGTTCCCCTCTATTCCACCGCCCGTTACGTGGGACATTCCATGGATTCTAGAGGTCGATAACAGAGGATGAACCGTCTTGAGATATGACCGGTGAACGGTCAGAAGCGTTTCACCCAGTGTCGCTTGCAGTTCATTGAGATACTGGTCAAGTCGAAATCGTTCGAGCAAGACGGCTCGGGCAAGAGAATATCCGTTGGTGTGCAAACCTGTCGAAGGCAGAGCAATCAGCACGTCGCCGCGCTTGACGTTCTTTCCGTCGACGATACGGCGTTCGTCCACTACACCGACGATGGTACCGGCGATGTCGTACTCCCCCTCAGAGTAAAACCCGGGCATTTCTGCTGTCTCTCCCCCCACGAGCGAGCATCCGTTCTCTTTGCAGCCGCGAACAAACCCGGAAATCACTTCAGCTGCTATGGACGGGGCAAGTTTGCCCGTTGCGAAGTAGTCAAGGAAGTATAAAGGACTCGCACCACAGACAAGGATGTCATTCACGCAGTGATTCACCAAATCCCGACCGACCGTGTCGTGCTTGTTCATCGCAAATGCGATCTTCAGCTTCGTGCCAACACCGTCAACGCTCGACACGAGAACAGGCCTCCGAATGCCTCGAAAATCCGCGCGATAGAATGCGCCAAAGGCACCAATGTCGGTCAGAACATTGCGCGTAAACGTCGAACGGACATCCCTTTTGATTCGCCGGACCAGCTTTTCGCCCGCCTCTATGTCAACTCCTGCATCCTTGTACGTCTTCGTCGGCATCATCGGAATTCGAAACGAACACGCCCAAGATACCGGTTTTTCCTCATGTGAACAAGAATTATTTTGCGTGTTGCGCAGAAACGGGTCTCAGTTGCCGAAAACGTATGACGACGGATTTCACACAGAGATACTCCATGCGAGTTCTTTGGAATCTCCTCACGAAGAAGGGCTTGGCCTTCGCTCGCACTGCCTCGACCAATCTCTCCTCTGACGACTGCGGGAATTCCTTGCGAAAATCGTTGAGCTTGACTATATTTTTACCTCAGATGAGAGCCGGGAAACGCCGAAGCCCAAGACATGCCACTCGCTCGTATCAGCGGGTCTGACGAACGGATCGAAATCCGGAAGATCTTCTGCATCGGAAGAAACTACGCCGACCATGCAAAGGAGATGAAAGCGGCAATTCCGGAGGCACCTGTTTTCTTTCTTAAACCTGCGACAGCCGTCGTTGGCGACGGAGAACTGATCAGCCGACCGCATATCTCAAAAGAACTTCATCACGACGTGGAAATGACAGTGTTGATCGGCAAAGGCGGAAAGAACATTCTTCGCGGAAATGCATTCAACCACGTGGCGGGATATGGAGTTGGACTCGATATGACGTTGAGAGACATTCAAAGCGAAGCAAAGAAACAAGGATTGCCCTGGACGCTGGCAAAGGGATTTGACACCTCAGCCCCGATCTCTTCATTCGTTTCATTGGACATGGTCACAGACCCGCACGATCTCGACATTCAGCTTCGCGTCAACGGAACAAAACGTCAGCGTTCAAATACGAAACACTTCATCTTCAAAGTCGACGAGCTGATAGCGTACATCTCCCAGTTTTTCACGTTTGAACGCGGCGACATCAGCTTCACGGGGACCCCGAGGGCGTCGCTTCAACTGTCTCCGGAGATCGCCTGGAAGCCCAGCTCTGTACTCCTACCGGAACTGTCTTAGCGTCTCTCACAGTGAGCGTCCAGTAACCACACGCGCTGATGAACAAGTTCAGGCGGTTTCTTACCAACTATCAACATGCCATTCTTGCGTGGCTCCTCATCGCCATTCTCGTCGCGCTCGGCTTCTACTTTGCCGTTGACAAAAGCGTCATCGCATTCGTTGTGCTGCTCGTGGGCATTCTCGGCCAGGCATTCGCTGCCCTCATTGCGTGGATCGGACTAGTTCCCATTGTAGGACCCATTGTCGCACATATTCTCTCGCTTCCGTTTGTCTGGCTGCTGAATGGCATTGGCTACTTAGTCTCGATAGTTGCGATCAAGCGAGGGTACTCAAAGGACGTGCTGAATTACAGAGTCCTTACGGTCACGCTGCTGGCAGGCATCACTCTTGGCTATATCCTGGGTAAACTGATCTAGAAAGCTTCCACGATAGGAGAGAGACGGATTTGAGTTACACACCATCAAACTTCGCGCTGCTCGGCCTGCTCGGCTATCTCACGGCGACGCATTCCGGAGTCCCATCGAAGCATTCACTCCCACCCGGCTCGGACCGAGTTTCCAATGTTCGAGTTGACGAAATCTACGCCCCGTTTGATTCCCTGCGGACTGATCTCGATGACTATCTGTGGCCTACAAATGCCAGTACGGTGATCACATCGGCATTTGCCGACTATCGCCGGACCCACTTCCACGAAGGGATCGACATCTCCACGAACAATCAAAAGGGATACCCGGTCTATGCATCACGTGATGGTTACGTTAGCAGGATTCACGTATCACGTCACGGCTATGGAAAAATGCTCCATGTCCGTCACCACGACGGCTTTGCGACGACGTATGCTCACCTGCAGAAGTTCAAGGATTCTATCGATGTCTACGTCAAGAAACTGCAGAAACTCAACAGGACGTACTCGCTTGAGATCGACCTGGACAGCACGATGTTTCCCGTCGTCAAAGGAGAGGTCATGCGTATTCAGGCGACACGGGGATCGGCTCCGCACATCTACATTTCGAGCTTCGGGATTCTTCGATGAATGCGATCAATCCATTTCTCTCTCGTCAGTTTTCCTCTCTCCTCCAGGACAATGTGCCCCCGCTTTTCCACATGGTCGCGTTCACTCCACTTGAACGTTCATCACGTGTGCACGGGAGGGTTCGAGTCTGGGTCGTGAACACGAAGCGAGAACGTTCAGGGGAGTTCTCTGTCGACGGCCGGGTGAGCTTGAGGGGCAAAATCGGAATCAGCGTTCGAGTAACCGATCAATCGGACGTGCTCAAGCATCGTACCGGCCCTCATCGATTCGAGATGTATCTCGATGGAAAACGCATTTTCACGTCGGCCAAAAACTTCATTACCGGGAGCGAGACATATCAGATCGCCACGTACTACGACCGATCTCTCGTCCGCAAAAAGATGGGGCGATTTGAGAAGTTGTACATTGAGTCGGGCAATCGTCTCCCCTTCTACAATCGTTTGCCTGAAGGAGCCGGACTGATTGGGACAGCCAATCTTGAACCAGGACCACATGAACTTACCATCCTTACCTGGGACCTCTCCGGGAACAGATCAATGTTGAAAATAGACTTGCTGACCTTTGAGCCAAGTCGGAGGTGATTCGACACAACCTGACGAATCCGATTTCTCTTCCGGTCTCTACCATACCAAGTTCAACACTAGCCCATTCATCACCCCTCTTGACCGATGGTCCTCATATCGTTGATTTACAAACGGATTTTTTGTTTATTTGATGCAGCGAGCACATTCGCACCGCCTATCGTTTTCGAGGGGATGAATCGTGATGAACAGATGCTTGAAGCTACTCGCTGCGGGTCTGCTTGTAACAGCATTCCTTGTCGGCTGTCATGACCGTGGGAATCCGATCGTTAACGGCCGCGCCCCCGCCGGATCGTATCGGTACGAAGGCTACGATTCAAAAGGGAATTCGATCGTGGTCGGTGTGATTTCGATCTCCTTCGTGGACAGTGTCGCCGTCAAGGGCGAGTGGGCGCTGGAGAAGAATGGACCCTCAGACAACATCGGCCCTCAGGTCGGAGCGGGCTTGCTCACCGGCATGGTTGATGGCCGGGACGTATCCATCAATCTCAACCCGGGCTGGGTAGATAACAACGTCGTTCTGCAAGGCACCTTCGAAAACGATCGATTAAGAGGAAGGTGGAGTTGGATAACCTTTGCGGGCCCAACGAGTGAAGGGACGTTCGACGCGACGAAGATCCTCTGAAGCGGTCCGTAAAACGGTCATGATCAGGGTAGCTTCATAAGCTACCTTTTTGTTTCCCGAACATATTCATTCACACTACCAAGATGAAAGAGCTCCCGAAAGCATACAATCCGAGAGACGTTGAAGACAAGTGGTACCAGTATTGGGAGTCGAACAACTTCTTCCACGCCACCGTCGATAAGCGAAAAACTCCGTACACCATCGTCATCCCTCCTCCCAACATCACCGGAAGCCTGACGATGGGTCATGTTCTCAACAATACTATCCAGGACATTCTGATTCGTTGGAGGCGCATGCAGGGGTACGAGGCTTGTTGGATTCCAGGCACCGACCACGCCGGGATTGCAACGCAGAGCGCAGTCGAGAAGGCGCTTGAGAAGGAGGGCCTCAAGCGGCACGATCTCGGGCGCGAGAAGTTCGTTGAACGCGTGTGGCAGTGGAAGGAGCAGTACGGAGGGACGATTATCAAGCAGTTGCGAAAGCTCGGCGCCTCGTGCGATTGGCAGCGCGAGCGGTTCACGCTTGATGATGGGCTTTCGGAAGCGGTGAAAGAAGTGTTCGTAAGGATGTTTGAGAAGGGGCTGATCTATCGTGGAAAATACATCGTCAACTGGTGCACGTTTCATCAGACGGCGCTGAGCGACGACGAAGTTGACTACGTAGAGACAAACGGAAATCTCTGGCATTTCAAGTATCCGATTGAAGGAACGGACGAATTCGTCATCGTCGCAACGACGCGTCCCGAAACGATGCTCGGTGATACGGCGGTGGCCGTCAATCCCCGCGACGAGCGGTACAGACATCTCGTCGGGAAGAATGCAATCCTCCCCCTCGTTGGCCGAAAGCTGCCCATCATCGCCGACGACTATGTGGACGAGACGTTCGGGAGCGGGATGGTGAAGGTGACGCCGGCACATGATCCAAACGATTTCCTGATGGGTCAGCGTCATCATCTCGAGCAGGTCAACATTTTCGATGAGAAGGGCTATCTGAATACATCCGTCCCGAAACAGTATGTCGGGATTGAGCGGTTCGCATGTCGAAAGCAGGTTGTGAAAGATCTTGAAGCGCAGGGATATCTCCTGAAGGTTGAGCCTCATACTCACAACATAGGACGATGCTACCGATGCCACACGATCATTGAACCGTACCTTTCGGATCAATGGTTTGTCCGCATGAAGCCTCTCGCCGAACCGGCGCTGAGAGTGGTGCAGGAAGGAAAGATTCGCTTCCATCCCGAGCGCTGGGAAAAAGTGTACGAGCACTGGATGAACAACATCCGAGATTGGTGCATCTCGCGGCAGATCTGGTGGGGGCATCGCATACCGGTGTATTATGCGTCCGATGGTCAACTTACGGCAGCGCGTGACGAGCATGAAGCGCGCACGAAGCTCGGCCTCGATCCCGGCGCACCGATCCGTCAGGACGATGACGTACTCGACACGTGGTTCTCATCCTGGCTCTGGCCGTTCTCGATTCTCGGATGGCCGCGCGACAGCAAAGACCTTCGCTACTTCAACCCAACCGATACACTCGTGACCGGTCCGGACATCATCTTCTTCTGGGTGGCGCGTATGATCATGGCTAACATGGAGTTCCTCAACGGTGAGCCTCGTTTCGATGGCAAACCGAGAACGAAGGATGAGGAGCTCGTGCCGTTCCGCGATGTCTATTTCACGAGTATGATCCGGGACTTGCAGGGACGGAAGATGAGCAAGTCCCTCGGCAATTCACCCGACCCTCTCGATGTGATCGAAGAGTACGGGGCAGATGCACTCCGCTTCACGGTGGCCTTTCTCTCTCCGCTTGGTCAAGACGTGCTCTTCTCCTCAGACAAGTGTGAGATCGGCCGCAACTTCGCGAACAAGATTTGGAACGCGGGCCGATTCTTGTTGATGAACAAGACGGAGCTTGAGGGGAGCGTGCACGATGAAGAGATCGAACACGTGCCAGAAGAACATCTGGATCTGGCCGATCGATGGATTCTGTCGAGACTCCATCACGCCGTCAGGGACTTCAATGCAGCGCTCGGCGAATTTCATCTCAATGAATCGAGCAAGATCCTGTATGATTTCATCTGGCACAACTTCTGCGATTGGTATGTCGAGCTTGTGAAGACCCGGTTCTACGGGGACGAACCGGTCGATGTGAAACGTGTTGTGTTGAGGCGGGCGCTCTGGATTTTCGACCGGGCGCTGCGACTGTTGCACCCGATGATGCCGTTTGTCACCGAGGAACTCTGGCAGCATCTGGCGGACCGCAAGGGGAAAACGATCATGCGCGCTCCGTTCCCGACCGTCGATCAACGCTGGATCGATCAGAAAACCGAAGACGACATGGCGTTCGTCCAAGACGTTATCAACGCGGTGCGCAACATTCGCGGGGAGAACAACATCTCCCCATCGAAGGACATCACTGTGCAGGTCCGCTGTGCTGATACGGCACGTGCAGCTATTGTCAACACCTATGGGAGCTATCTGAAAAAGCTCGGGCGGGTTTCAGCAATCGAGACGCTCACGACCTCGGTAAAACCGAAGCTGGCATCGAGTGCGGTCGTCAATGGCACCGAGATTTTTGTCCCGCTCGAAGGATTGATTGATCTCGACGCTGAACGGAGCCGCCTCGAGAAAGAAATCGCTCGTCTCCAGCAAGTCCTTGAGGGTATCGAGCGCAAGCTCGGTAATGCCTCATTCGTCGAACGGGCACCGAAAGAAGTTGTCGAGCGGGAACGGGAGAAACAGGCAAGCTTTAAGACAAACATCGAGAAGCTTAAGGCCAACCTGGTGCAGCTCTCGTCGTGATCAACAGTCTACTGTTTGGAGTTCACGGTTCACTGTTTACGGTTCACGGCTTACCGTTCACTTTTCGCCTTTCACTTTTCACCCAATAGCTTTCTCCTAGCCAATATGGTTCCTCAAACTTCTTTCTATCTTGGAGAGCTTCGCTGCAAGACAACTCACGGTCCGAGCAAGGTCGAGCTCATCACGGATGCTCCAACGGACAATTTCGGGCGCGGAGAGAGCTTCTCACCGACCGATCTCGTCGTCACTGCGCTTGCAACCTGTAAGTTGACAACGATGGGCATCGCCGCCAGTCGCGATGGCGTTAGGCTCGACGGAACAAAGACCTACGCCGAAAAACATATGAGCGATACCGCGCCACGGCGGATCGTGAAGATCGTCGTGAAGATCGATTTTGCGCCCGGCATCCCACACGACTACCGACCCAAGCTGGAGAATACAGCACGGACGTGTCCCGTGGCAAAAAGCATTCATCCTGATATCATCGTCGACGTGACGTTTTCGTATCCTGACTGAACCTTCCCCCTTCGTTTGAAGGGGCACACCTCAGGTGCACTCTGGGCGAGACGTTGAAGTATGTTGCACCCCATCAGACATCCATATGACCATGCCGCCAGCACCGTCCGATCCCCGACTCAACATCAGGCCAGCCACAATACAAGATGTGCCGATGATCCTGAGCTTCATTAAGGAGCTTGCCGGTTACGAGCGACTCGCGCACGAAGTTGTCGCAACCGAAGGAATTCTTCAGGAGACGCTGTTCGGCGAGCGCCCGTATGCAGAAGTGGTGATTGCCTATTATGATGATCAGCCGGTCGGCTACGCACTTTTTTTCCATTCATTCTCAACGTTCTTTGGACGACCGGGGATTTATCTGGAAGATGTGTATGTCCGTTCTGCGAAGCGGGGGAAAGGAATTGGGAAGGCATTGCTAATCTATCTTGCACAACTCGCTAAGGAGCGCAAGTGCGGAAGACTCGAATGGGCCGTACTCAATTGGAACGAGCCTTCGATTCGGTTTTACGAATCACTCGGCGCGGTGGCGATGAACGAGTGGACAGTGTATCGTCTCACTGGTGCATCGCTTGAACGATTGGCTGAAGAGAAGCTGAGCCTGTGAGACTGCTCTGCGTCTAGAATGCACACGCTTGTATTTTGTTCTGAATTTGGGTAGACTTTCTTCTGGACGCCAACTTTATGAGAAAGGACTTTGCTCGATGACAAAGCTGTTGGAAAAGGCGGTGGCAGTAATAGCGAGCCTTCCAGAACAAGAGCAAGATGCTCTCGCCTCGTTGATTCTCGAGGAGCTTGCGTCTGAGGAAAACTGGTCACGCGCTTTTTCTCAATCGAACGAAAGTCTCGAACGGTTGGCAAACGAAGCGCTGGCCGAATACAGGGCAGGAAAGACCAAGCCGCTCGGTTTCTAGTGCCGTTCCAACCCGCCAGAACGCGGAGCGGGCTGGCAAAATGATTGAATGCTTGTAATTGGCTTCATGCAGTTGGAACGAGCACTGTGCCTCTTTACTCGTATGAAGATTCAGTTGTAGAGGCACTAGCCCCACGATGAATTCCCATACAACGAAGCGCTTCCGCGAAGCGTTAGGGCAACTCCCTGACGATGTCCGCGAAAGAGCACGAAAAACCTTTCAAGTCTGGCAGGCCAATCCGAACCATCCGGCTCTTAAATTCAAACAGATTTACTCCGAAAAGCCCATCTATTCAGTCCGCATAGGCTTAGGATGGAGAGCACTTGGCGTCAAGGAGCAAGATACAGTGATTTGGTTCTGGATTGGCTCTCACTCAGATTATGAGAGAATGATCTCTCAGCTTTAGTAGTTCGCGCTGTAGCAGGCTTGGCAACTACCAAGAGATATATCGCCCACCTCGATCTCGATTGCTTTTACGTCTCTGTCGAGCGCATCAAGGATCCGTCGCTCAATGGAAAGCCGGTCATCGTTGGCGGATCGCCGACCGGTCGAGGCGTAGTGGCGTCTGCATCATACGAGGCCCGAGGGTACGGCATCCGTTCAGCCATGCCCACCTCCCAGGCATTGCGATTATGCCCCGACGCGATTGTTATCCGCAGCCATTTCGGCGCATACACGAATTATTCAAACAAGCTCTATAGGCGCATTCTCGAGCTGGCACCTGTCGTCGAGCGCGCCTCCATCGATGAAATGTATCTCGATCTCACCGGTTGCGAGGTGCTCTACGGCAATGACCTACCGGGATTCATCAAGAAGCTCCAGAAGATTGTCTGGAGGGAATTCTACCTGCCGTGCACGATCTCCCTCGCGTCAAACAAGTCGGTTGCAAAGATCGCTGCAGGCACTGTGAAGCCTGCGGGCGTCATCTATGTTCCTCACGGAACGGAGAAGGAATTCCTTGCCCCGCTTCCCATCGACGTCATCCCCGGCGTTGGGAAAAAGACAAGCGAGATCCTGAGGCGGAAAGGGTTCAAGCTTGTCGGTGACCTGCAAGCGGTCTCTCAGAAGCAGGTTGTCAACATCCTCGGCAAGTACGGGCTTTGGATCCACGATGTGGCGAACGGTCTGGGATCGGAACACCTCACGACCGAGCACGCTCGCAAGAGCATCGGGAACGAAGAAACCTTTTCGCACGACATCGCTGACCGAGAGGAGCTGGGAAAAATTCTCTTCTCTCTCGTCGAAGGCGTCTGTTCCTCCCTCCGCTACCGACATCTCAAGGCGCGGACCTTCACACTGAAATTGCGCTATTCCGATTTTCAAACGATCACGCGCGCAGAGACGATCCCCCCAACACACGATGACGTGACTGTTTTCGAAACCGTGGACCAGCTTCTCGACACTGCTTACATCCGCCGTCTCGCCGTCAGATTGCTGGGCGTGAGAGCCTCTCACCTCGTTGACCTGACGCAGCTCGAGCTTGAGTTGTTCCCGGACGACCAAAAACGCTCCCGCATGCTCGAAGCGATTGACAAAATCCGGAAAAAATTTGGAGATGATGTGATTCACGTCGGTAAGGTGTAGTGGTCTCCTCCGTCTAGATGGCAGCTGCCCACGACAAAGCCTGTCCGCTGACCATTTCAAGCGCCGGGAACGGAAATCCAGGGAGATTGGTTCTATACTCACCTAGTCCGCCTCATTTTCCCACCAATCACATAACAGAAAGGGCCTCACGTATGCCGGGAAAACCACTGTTCTCCAATATCTCTCGTACGCTTCTGCTTGTCCTCCTCGTGGTTACTCTAGTGCGGATAGACAAGCTCGCGGCCTCAGACGAGCCAAAGCCGGGTTTCTATGCAGATTTCCTGGCACAGCTTGACCAGGCGCAGAAGCAGGTTCTGTCGCTTGAGGGTGCGGTTCCTCAAGAAAAGTTCACCTGGCGTCCCGCAGAAGGAGTCCGCTCAATCAGTGAGGTCTATTTGCACATTGTCGATGGCAATTATCTCCTGATGAGCATTGCAGGAGCAAAGCCTCCGGTCGACATGAAGGTGCTGATGGATCAAAAGGCTCGAGAAGGCGCAACGACGGACAAAGCCAAGATTGCCGACGCCTTGAAGGCTTCATACGAATGGGCAAAGAAGGCGGTAGCGAGTATGTCGGATGCTGACCTGGAGAAGATGGTTGATTTCTTCGGACGGAAAATAACCGTTCGCAACGCCTTGATCACGGTCCTCAATCACAATCACGAACATCTTGGCCAATCGATCGCGTACGCTCGGATGAACGGGGTCGTCCCACCTTGGACCGCTGAGATGCAAAGTCGCATTCAATCTCAAATGAAGAAGGATCAGGAGAAAGCGGGTCAAAAGAAGGATTAACGGCGATTGCCGTAAGAATAGGTCGAAACGATGCCACGTGCCTGAGAGGTGCGTGGCATTTTTCATTTTAGCGAGCGGGAGAACCTCGGAGTATCCGCGCTGGAAGAAGAATAATCGCCTTCAGTAGCTGAAACACTGCATCCACGGTAATTCCGATAAGACGGAACGGAAGCAGAAGCAGCCATACAACGGGATACAGGACAAGCGCCAGCAATGCCAGCGGCCAGCACAAAACGAGCAGAATCAACCAAAGCAGAAATTTGACCATCCTTGTTCCTCCTTTCTAAACTACGTCTCTTCCTGATAAGAAGTTGCAGATGGAGACGCTGGAGCCCCCTCCATCTCTGATCACAATATCATTGACCACGCGGTCAATTTTGCCTAATATTAAAAATCAGTTTTTCACCGGTCCTCACTAACCCCGAGCATGCCATGGCGCGCGTAGAGCTCGAGCTACCAGAGCGATTTCACTTCGTCACCGATATGCCCGTGCGTATCACTGATATCAATTATGGAGGCCATCTGGGCAATGACGCGCTTCTCTCACTTCTCCACGAGGCGCGGGTGCAATTCCTGCGCCACCACGGCTTCACGGAAATGAACATTGACCGACGAAGCATTATCATGGCGGATGCGGTGATCCTCTACAAGTCGGAGGGCTTCTATGGCGATGTCGTTCGGATCGAGATCGCGGTGAGCAATCTTCACTCACACGGATTCGACATCTTCTATAAACTGACGAAGAAGGACGCCGGAATAGAACTGGCGCGTGCGAAAACCGGGATCCTCTTCTTCGATTACGAGAAGAAAAAGATTGTTCAGGTTCCAGAAAAGTTCAAGTTCCTATTTTCGGACAGAACCTGAAAGACCATCTTCAATCTCTACCCTCGGTTTCAATCGAAAACCCAAATGACCCGGCTAGCTGAATCGTACGTAAAGCTTGCCCTCGCTCTGGGCGAGCACGACAGCGAGTTCGTCGATGCCTACTACGGACCACCACAATGGCGTGACGAGGTCAAGCTCGCGGGAATGTCACTAGAGGCCATTCAACAATCGGCGGCGGTAGCCCGAGATCAACTGCGTGAAACGAGCGGCGTTGCTGCTGACGAAATGCAACAGCTGCGGAGACGATATCTCGACAAGCAACTGGATGCAATGATCGCACGGATCGAGATGCTGAAGGGGAAGAAGTTCTCATTTGATGAAGAAGCACAGGCTCTCTACGACGTCAAGCCTCCGCGGCATACGGAAGATGACTTCAAAGAAATCTTGCGCAGCCTGGATAGACTGCTGCCGGGGACCGGACCGACTACCCAGCGGTACGAAGAATTTCGGAAGGCGTTCATCATTCCGGGCGAGAAGC
>ERZ1292640.1313-Hain-H43-02um-R1-1313-length-20616-cov-6_pt1 | contig 20616 bp, 18 predicted proteins | sample MGYA00564404_ERZ1292640 | MGnify/ENA primary metagenome ERZ1292640 (study PRJEB36523, sample SAMEA6512636) | groundwater metagenome | collected 2019-01-08 | study: AquaDiva: Metagenomics assemblies of 32 groundwater samples
CCCCCACTACGAGAATTATTTTTCCTAATATCTGCCAAACTGATTTCCTTCCTACTGATCTCCTGATATGCTTACTTATTGTTTAACTATCTGTTTGGATAATAAAGCCTTCATTATCGCCCAAAGGTAAAGGCGTATATAACGCGGCCCGATTTTTAGCATTTTGAAATGCGATTTACCTGCTTTTCGTTCTTTCCAGACAGTAGGCACCTCGGTAATTTTCGCGCCATTAAAATAAGCCTTTAACGGGATTTCGGCGGAGACTTCAAAACCCCGCGATTCGATCAACATGCCATTCAATATTTTCTTCCTGTACATCTTAAAAGCATTGGCGATATCGCGAGTAGGTATGCCTATCAGAAAAAACAGGCTTTTGCCCATAAAGCTGGAGAAAAAAGCTTTAAAGATAGATCCGCCCATCCGCTTACCGGTACTCATATACCGGGAGCCGGCGACGATATCATAGCCCTCATTCATTTTTTCATACATTTTGTTGATAGTTTCCGGGTCATCACAAAGGTCTGCCATCACCGGCACAAATATATCCGAACGGACATGGTTGATTCCGCAAACCAAGGCATTAACGAAACTCGGGGTGCTTTGATTTTCAACCACTCTTATATTCGCGTATTTAGCCGCTAAATCATCTGCTGTTTTTTTAGTATCATCCGTTGAATGGTCATCGACAATAATGATTTCAAAATCAACCGTTACCGTTTCTTCCAGTTTCATAACGGTGCTAATAATGTTTAATTCCTCGTTACGCGCAGGAATTATAATGGATAATTGAGGCATTTGAATAAATGTTATTTAAAATAAAGTGTAAATGAAAGGGGCGACAGCCGAACTCTGGGTAAAAAATATAAGCGCGCCAAGCAGCAAAAACATTATAATTATCGGCGTCAGCCACCATTTTTTATTAGTCAACAGGTATTGCCCGAATTCTTTTAATAAACTGATTTTGCTCATTTATTCCTCCTAAAACATCCTTTCGTAACTATCCGTGGATTCTCGCGTATTTCTTTTAATCCAGTACGTTTCTTTGTCCTTTTCCCATCGCAGATTCAAAAAATCCTTGCCAAAGACTTTCGCCATTAAACCTATCGGCGACATTAAAAGATAAAAAAGCACACATAGGATAACCCTCGTATTAATCCAGCCCAGGCAAAACGCCAATAACATCCAAGTCTGGTATACCGGCTTAAGCGCCCGCGGCAAGGTTAAAGAAAAGGCTAAAAATAAAGAACCAATAAACAGAAGAATTTTAAATGCGGGCTTATGCCTAAAAAGTAAAGTCAACCCTATTAAAAATAAGCAAATAAATATAGTTATCCCAAACTTCTTCAGGCTTTTAGGGCTTAAATCAAGTTCTTTTAGGAAGGCTTTCATAATATTTGTCTATCGTCATTCAGACTGTGTCACAATAGTAAAACGCGTGTCATTGCGAGCCACCGCAGTGGCGAAGCAATCTCTCTTTATGGGATTGCTTCGTCGCCGCATCACGACAAAAGCTCCTCGCAATGACAGATTTTAATCCAAGCTAAATTCCCTTCTCCAATCGCTATCTTCTTTCAATGCCTTCTGTTCTCTTTTGTCCAGCACAAAACTGCCCATCACCAAATAATCCATATCCGTGCGCATAAAACATTTATATGCCTCTTGCGGCCGGCAGACAAGCGGCTCGCCTCTTACATTAAACGAGGTGTTGACAATCACCGCGCAGCCGGTTTTTTTGTAAAACTCCATTATTGTATCATAATAAAGAGGGAAATCTTCTCTTTTTATCGTCTGGACACGCGCGGAATAATCAACATGGGTAACCGCCGGTATATCCGAACGGCGGATATTCAGCTTTTGTATGCCGAAAAGGCTTTCTTCACTATCTGTCATCTTACGCCTTATTTCTTCTTTCACCGGCGCTACCAGAAGCATATACGGGCTTTCACAGTCCAAATCAAAATAATCTTTTACTCTATCCAACAAAACCGTAGGGGCAAACGGCCGGAAAGACTCCCGGAATTTTATTTTCAAATTTAATTTAGCCTGCATTTTTTCAGAACGGGAATCGGCGATTATGGAACGCGCCCCCAGAGCGCGCGGCCCAAACTCCATCCTCCCCTGAAACCAACCGATGATATTTTCACGCGCCAATAAATCCGCGGCATAAGGAGGAATTTGCAGGGGCGTTAACTTTTTATAGGTAACGTTGTTATCTTTTAGAAAATTTTCTATTTCTTCATCAGAGTAGCCAGGCCCTAAATATGAAGCCTTCTGCGCATCTTTTCCTGTTACCGTACGCTTATTTCCCAAATATTTATACCAGGTAAATAAGGCCGCGCCCAAAGCTCCTCCGGCATCGCCTGCGGCTGGCTGAATCCAAAGCTGTTCGAAAATCTTTTCATTTTGAATCTTGCCATTAGCCACACAATTTAAGGCAACGCCGCCGGCAAGGCAGAGATATTTTTGCTTGGTAGTTTCTCTAATATGCCGGGCAATACGCAAAACCACTTCCTCTGTAACATCCTGAATGGAACGGGCGATATCCATATGAAATTGCGTGATTTTGCTTTCCGGAGAACGCGCGCGTTCGCCAAAAAGGCTCTCGAATTTTGTATTTACCATACGCAGGCCGTAAGGATAGAGAAAATATTTCATATTAAGCTTAAACGAGCCGTCTTTTTTTATGTCTATCAGTTCCTTCAAAATAATATCGCGGTAAAGCGGCTGGCCATATGGAGCCAGCCCCATCAATTTATATTCGCCGGAATTAACTTTAAATCCCGCGTAATAAGTAAACGTCGAATAAAGCAGGCCTAAAGAATGGGGAAACTTTATTTCATATTCCAAACTAATATCATTTCCTTTGCCTATACCGATACTTGTTGTCGCCCATTCCCCCACGCCGTCTAAAGTTAATATGGCGGCTTCTTCGAACGGCGAAGGATAAAACGCCGAAGCCGCGTGGGATTGGTGATGCTCGGGAAAAATTATTTTTCCTCCATATCCTTTTAATTCTTTCTGAATCAAATCAGGAATCCAAAGCTTTTGCTTTAGCCACAAAGGCATTGCCTTAATATAGGAACTAATACCTTTAGGCGCAAATTCAAGATACGTTTCTAAAAGCCGCTCGAATTTTATCAGCGGCTTTTCATAAAAAGCAACGTAACTTAAATCCGAAGGCGTAATTCGCGCTTCTTTTAAGCAATATTCCACGGCATTGCGAGGAAAGCTATAATCATGCTTAATACGGGTCCACCGCTCCTCTTGCGCCGCGGCGATTATTTCCCCGTCTTTAATCAGCGCCGCCGCGCTGTCGTGGTAGAATGCTGAGATACCGAGAATATATGACATTTTATAATCCCCGTGTAGGGGCGGCACACTGTGCCGCCCCTACCTTACCCTATAGATATGCACCGTCTGATTACTAAACACCCGCGCGAATTTTTCCGGATGATCACTTGCCCAACCATCTTCCATCGGAAACGCTATTTCTTTAGTCTGATGCAAAGAATAGACAAAAAGATAATCCGTTTTTCTCTTTAAAAGATTATCCTGCCAAACATTATAGTCGGCATTTCCGCGATAATTACCTTTTTCTTCTAAACTCTTGTGTAAATCCATATAATCAGAACCCCATTTATAGGAACTATCCTTAAAATAATGAACCATCGCGGGTTCTATACTGTTGACCGAAACGTAGAAAACATTGTTTTTAAAATTCCTGCCATAAAGCGGAAAAGGAACCGGCCTGCCCACATAAGCAATATTGTCGGCGACAGTATGCTCATCCAACCACCTCCATGCCTTGGCAGCATCCGGCCAGAAACCTGAATATTTTACCATACTCACATAACGTTTAAACTCATTTTTATTGTAGTCAGCATTTAAAATAGCCGCTATTGGTATTAACGCCAAAACAATAATCAACCAATGTTTTGCTTTTAAATCTACTGCCCTTTGGAAAATCTTCCTAAAAATAAAAAATAAAACAATGGACAAAAACAACCCAAAAATTAATTCCTGCCGTTTAGCCAATTCCCCGGCAGAAGCAAGCAGGCATACAGCAACAAGAATTCTAACAATAGTTGTATACGGCTTTTTCTGCGGCATAGCAATAAAAGCCGCGGCGTATCCGATTGCCACTGCCGCGTATATGTAACGCAGGTTCGCCAAAGGAATCAAATAACGCCAAATGAGAAAAAGCGCCGGCGGGATTAAAAGGACAAGCAAGCTCTTGGAGCTTGGAGCTTGGAGCTTGGAGCTTGGTATTTCTTCCAAGTTCCAAGTTCTAAGTTCCAAGCTCTTTATAAACTTATAAACCGCCATCAAATATCCGGGAATAAGAAACAAAATAATTCCCGCGCCCATGCCCTCGCTAAACAAAATCTTTGTTACCGCGTAATCACTTGCCTTAACGCGGCAAAGATAATTAGCCTTCTCAAAGATACCTTTAAAAATTTCTTTTCCAAAAATTACTATTTCCATCGGATAAAACGGATTTCCCGTCTGGAAGAAATTACGGATATAGCCATAGCCGCCAAAAATTATAATCAAAACCGCTCCAATCCCCAAGAATAAAGCAATTTTACTTATACTGTAGGGGCTTGATTTATCAAGCCCGCCCATATTTCTGGCCAGAATAACCGCGCACACAAACAGAAAAACAATAACCAGCAACGCCGCGAAAGGCAAAGCCGTTGTCTTTGTCCCTATCAGCATCCCGATGCTTACCGCAAAAAACAAAACGTCCCTTAGCCTCTTACCCTTATAGAATGACAGCAGAAAATAAAATCCCAGTAAAAACCACCCGCAAACCATCACATCCACGTAAGAAATGGCCATTTGCTTAAAATAATTCGGGGTGGCGGTAAAAAGGCAGGCAGCGTAAAAAGAATATTCCTTAGAGGTGTTTAGTTTACGACATATACCGTATAGGGCTATAAACGAAATCATATAAAACGGAATCTGGCCAAGGTCAGCCATAAACACATTTTTAAAAGGCAGGATCAGCCAAAAATAAATCAAGCTTCCGTTTACTGGATAATACGTTGGCCCAAGGTCATCGTTTATTGTGATAGGATTGAGAAGATTACCATGTTTAAACCATTCGACAGGAAAGGTAAAATGGTAATTCAGGCTATCCCAGCCAAACGGCGGATTAACCAGATTAACCGCTATTTTAGAAATTGCGAAACCAAAAAGAATAGACAAACAGATGATTTCCGCCCAATTAAACTTAAGCCCTTTTAAAGCGAGATACAAATTGCCGGAAAATTCATATTTTGGCTTCAACCTGAACATTTTAATTCCCAACCATATAAGAATTAAAATTAACAAATTAAACAAAAGGGCATTTGTAAACTCAAGCCTTCCCAAAACGCCTAAAAGTTCAGTTGTCAGGATAATCTGCGCAAAGAAAAACGTAAAAAACATTGCCAGATATTCGACAATGCCTTCGGGAGTAACAACATACTTAAGAAACAAAAACGAGGCCGCAAGCGGCAAAAAATTAAGGATGACAAAACTCAAAACCGATAATAAATTATTATTTGGCATAGTTAACCACTGCTGTCCAAATTAAACTCGTCATTGCGAGGAACCCTTGCTTGACATATCTGTGACGAAGCAATCTCGCCTTTAAGTACGGGATTGCTTCGTCGCACCGTGTCAATGATAGCTCCTCGCAATGACAGTAGAAATCAAATCTCATAATAACTTTCTCGCCGCTATTTTGTATCTAATTTGGACACGAATGATAGTTAACATTAAATAACTTATAATTCAAAAGCTGGCATAAGTGATAAATAAACTGACAAATCGTCTTTGCTTTTAGCTTACTTTTTCCTTTTTCCCGGTCAAGAAAAACAAAAGGTATTTCTTTGTATGCCTTATATTTTGCCTTTACAAATATCTCAAGGCCTATTTTAAAACCACTGGGATTAAGCTGTCCAATATCAAGGCAATCCCTTTTTATGCAAAAAAATCCGGAAGTATTATCCTTTATATCCGTAACAGCCCTGCCAAGCAGGCAAGCAAAACGAGAGGCTATTTTGCGTTTTAAGGGAAAATCCCTGGTGGCTCCTCCCTTGCAATAGCGGCTGGCGATTACTAGATCATACCCTGATTGGACATTCTCGATAAAACAAGGTATTATTTCGGGGGGATGGCTTCCATCGGCATCCATCACGATAATTATACTGCCGCCTGAATTCTTTATCCCGTCAATGACTGAAAGAGAAAGGCTTCTTTTTTCCGAAACACGCCGGATAACTTTCCCTTTCCCTTCTATAATTCCCTGCGCTATGGCGGAAGTATTATCGGTTGACGCGTCATCAACGACCAAAATCTCGTACTTAGCGCCAACATCGCCTAAAACACGAATACTTCTTTTAAGGATACTTTCAATGTTTTCCGCTTCGTTATAGGTTGGGATAAGAAGCGAAATCTTGTCTTCTGGCATTACTCGATTCCCGTTAACCTTGCGGTCAAAAATGCCCCAGAAGCAAAAACCTTGATCAAAACAGGGGCATTCTCTAAATCAGGAGATAAAACAAAAGTAACTTCGGAACGATGATACTGGTTTTTGTCTCTTCTGAAGATTTTTGCTTTTAAGGTAAAGAACTTTCTGCCTTTAGCCACCGCCCCTTGAAAGGCATAGTTTTTCTGATTATTATTGATATTAAAATCAAAACTGCCTTCTTTTGATAAATCCATACTTCTTATTTTAAGCAATAACGACAATGGTTCGTATGTATTAGGCTCTATATTTCTTCTGACGCCCGCTTTTTCCATAATGCCGTTTTTCTGGTCATAGCTTACTTCTTTGATTATTTCCTTGCCGGCGGATGTTAAACGTTGAGAAAAAAATAGCGGCAGTAAGGTTTTTGTATCAAGATACGCATCAAGCGCAGCTTGAAACGGATAAATCCGTGATATTGCTTCTGACGATTGCGCTATAGCGGATAGATGGCGGGCGCTTGCGCCCTTATAAGAACCAACGCCATTATCGCCCAATACCGCAGTGCCTACCGGCAACACCCCAAATAGATAAACTTTATAATGAAGCCTCTTAATGCCGGATGAACCTTTCGGCTTACCCATATTAGTTAAGATACTTTCCGGATTATTGCCCAGTGAAGCTATAACCGACGCTATTATTAAAACAATTATCGCCATAAATAATATTTTTTTCATATCAAACCTCCAATTTTAAATTTGTAGAAAATATCTTCTCGGCCTTTCTGTATCTGGCCGGAGTGCCGATATCTATAAACAACTTATTATCTGTATACCCAAAAATATTTTTGCCTGCCACTTCCGGAAAAAAATCTTTCTCTAAAGAAAATTTCCTCCTATTAGGCATGCGCTCAAATACTTCCTGATTAAAAACATATATCCCGGCGTTGATCAAGCCTTCTTGGCTTGCGCCATTCTTTTCGTTAAAACTTAAGATGCGCTGCGCCTTATTTATTTTGACCTCGCCATAATCCTTAACATCGGAAACACCAGCCAGCACTATAGATATCAAAGCCTTTTTCTTTTTATGGAATCCCAGCAAATTCAAAGGGTTAACCTTACAAAAAGAATCACCGTTTAAAACAATAAACGGGTCGCTCACAACCAATGATTCTGCGTTTTTTACCGCGCCGCCAGTGCCCAAAGGTGTTTCTTCATAAGAAAACAGGATATCAAAGCCTTTTTTGCTGTTTGTGCCGTAATAATCTTTTATCATCCTGCCCTTATATCCTATACAAAGGATGAAACGCCTGAACCCAAAACCTGACCAAAAATCAATAAGTATATCCAAAAAACATTTACCGTTAATCTTAACTAACGGCTTAGGCAGCCTTTTGCTTATCGGCCTTAATCTTTTCCCCAAGCCTCCGGCAAGAATAACTATATCTATTTTTTTAGAAACAGCTTTTCCGTATATCATTGAACTATCTGCGGTTTTTCCAGATTACTAGCAACAACCTCATAAACATCAATAGGCCCTGTTTTGCGCACGCACATTATGTTTTCGCTCGGACAATCCTCCACTGAAAAACTTCTTACAAATCTAATCCCGCTATTTTTTATAATAGCTTCAAGCTCTTCCGCTTCCTGGGCCAATCCGCTATTCAAATAATCATCCTTATGCACCAACACATACTTTACGCCCATCCATTTCAATATTCTTGAGGTCCGCTCCTGCGACAATTGCTTTATAGTCTGTGTTACTTTATTTGCATATGTACCGGGCGTTGTCGCGTTTATCATCTTTTTTTCATGCGTTGCCTGATAAAACATATACATAGTATTTGCTCCGTTTAAATCAAGCGGGTATTCGGCGATAGTAAAATCTCCCGGTTGAGCCTTTAGCCAATAATAAACTGACGGCACCCTGGACAGATCAATTACTTTAAAAGGCGGATAGTTCCAAAATTCAAAACATGCCAGGAAAATAAATAAAACTGCTATTGCCGCTTTTGTTTTGGCAGTTTTAAACCTCTCTAAAATAAATTTTAGGCCAAATCCCGCCAGAACCGCTACTGCCAACATTAAAACAATCCCGAAACGGCAGTATGCCCGAAACATCGGCGCGATTTTATACATAAAAAATGAAGGCATATATATTTTTAATCCGAAAATATTCCACCAAGGCGGCTGGGAAAACAGCCACGCGGTCACGGCTAAAAATATAAAAAAACCAATATAATAACGTTGTTTTTCTGTTTCCGGGCCTTTATCCTTGCGCAATTTTAGCCACCGGCGAAAAGCGACAAACGCTAAAATGATCCCTACCCAGCCTAAATATAGCGCGTGCTCTGTGAAACTGGCTCCATACAATGAACCGCCGACAAAACTTTTAGTAAGGCCGCCGAATAAGGGATGTTCCGTTGACGGCAATAAATAACTTAAAGGCCGCGCGGATTGGGAAAACAAATCTTCAAACGGGCGGACATAACCGTAGGCGCCGGCAGCATTTCCAGACCTAGCCGCGCTAAAAATGAATTTCAAGAAAGAAAAAATATCCGGCGAGGCAACAATTAAAGCAACGCCTGCGCAAATTAAGAATAATTTAATTAACCTAATATTTTCCTTGAATCCCTTTTGCCAAAAAAAGTTATAAACGATAAACACTGTTGTAGCAATAAGCATAAAATAGGCATAATACATATCAAATACAGTGACTAAAGCGAAAGCCAAACCGGCAAACACAGCGCTACGAAAGACCTTGTTTTCTTTCAGCGCAAACATCGATAAGATATACAGAGGCATCCACTGTATATGCGCCAAACCCAGATGCTGCCAACCCCTTGCGAAATGATATGGGCAGAATGTAAAAATCAAGGCCGCCAGCGCCGCCGCGAAAAAACTACCAGTAAGCCTGAATGCCAAAGAATAAGTTATAAGCCCGGTTAATATAAAGCTACTCAAAAACTGCACATTATAAGTAAATGCCGGACTTGTAGTAATTGACAGAAACTTATTAATCGAATTCCAATAGCAATACAAGCCCAAATTTTGCTGGCCAAACGGAGCAGCAATCATATTAAGGTTCGAATAATCCAGATGTTTAATTGATGAATATTTCGTCCACCAGAAATGCCACAACGCTGCGTAAGGCTCATCGGTACTAGCGAAACCAGGTAAGCATGTATTCATCTTAACCATAAGCGGAAAAGTAAAAATCACCGTTATAACCACAACCAAAAGAATAATTATTATTTTACGAATTTTTATTGCTGAAAACATGCGCGCACCTTTTTAAAACAATTGCTTTTTATTAAATGCTGTTTCATCAGGATATCTTTTATACTTATCTGCATCATTACCTATTTTCGCCGTTTTTGAGCGACCATAAAAACACATGAACCTGTATCACTAGTATGCCTATTCGAAAGTAATGAAATTGTTTTTCCGTAAAACCTGCCGATCAGGTTCTTATAAAGCAATTTAAAGGGCTTGGCAATCCGAAGAAAGATACATATTTTATCCCACTCATATACTTCAGCCCTAGACAAATAGTGTTTTTTATAAATCGTGTTCAACGAAAATTTATTCAGTTTCTCTGACCATTCCAAATCATTAAATAGGTTAAAATGATTTAGTTGCTTATTTCTAATTTTAGCATACATTTTACCCAACAATGCGCATCCAATTTTTTCAAAAATACGCGTAATATACAAGTTATGTGAAAACTCGGATGTCGGAACAGTAAAAATAAACAAACCGTTATTCGACAGGCTCCTGGAAACCTCTATTAAAACACAGTCTAAATCATTTATATGCTCAATAACACTATTACTAAATATTACATCAAAACTTTCATCCTTAAATGGCATGTTTCTTGCATCTGCCAAAGCAAATTCTTGATAAACCAAATGTTTCCGGGCTTCCTTCAATTCATTAAAATACATATCTAGGCCGACATCAATTTTATTAAAAACCATACTTCCAATGTTGCCTTCTGCGCAACCCAAATCTAAAACACGCATATCTGATTTTAGAGGATTGGCAAGACAATAGTTATTTATTTCTACGATCTCTCTACCTCTTACAAGCAAAGTCCCGGGATGAGCGAAGAAAGTCTTTAAATTTTCATATATGTCTTCTTTGCAGCTACACTTAAATAAATTTTGCATGTTAGAAACCACCATTTTATTATTTCGCGGCAAAAACCCAAATATCAGATGATAAAAAAAATATCAGGGGCGAAAAATGAAAAATCCTGCCAATAACCTGATAAATTTTGTCCCCGATTTTTAACATTTTCTTAGAAACTCCGTCCGTCAAAGCGATATTATCTTCTAAAAGATCATCCCTGCACTCTAAAGATATTCGCGCATTTTTGAAACCATTCTTCAGTAGTAATTTTTTCATCGAGAAATAAGTTTGCGTATTAACATGCAACTCTTGTCCGATAGATGATTTTTTAAATAGCCTCAAAATAAAATGGGCCACATCGTTCATAAGCCTTGTGGGAAAAGTGTGGATTACCAGCCTACCCCCTGGTTTCATAATACGGCATATCTCTTTTATAGTGGCATCTAGATATTCAGGGTATAAGTGTTCAACTATATCAAGAAAAAAAACGCAATCAATCGTCCCGCTTTTAAATGGCAAAGATACAGACTCAGACTTTACTGGCCGCACATTTTCCCCATAAGAATCCTTCACAATTTTTAGCGCGTCAGAAGAATAATCAGTTGCGATGATGAAAGGATTAACCAATTCTGAAAGCAACACCTTGCTTAAATCTCCCCTGCCACAGCCTAAGTCCAAAATTGTTAAATTCTCTTTTTTTTCTAAACATGATACGTAAAAGCTTTTTTGGTAAATCGGATGTATGCTACCGGAAAAAAAGCATTTAGCCCCGCCGGAATGCTCATAATATTCCTGATTGTATAGCGTTGCGCTTACGGCCTTTATCTTATTTCTCGAATTTCCCATAATGCCAGGTTGTATTAATTATGTTTGGTTTTTAACCACACCAAAACTATCTGATATTATTTTTTAAAATCTTTCGTTGTTTATATTGCCAGTTCCGAAAATCCTAAAAGTCAAAGATAGCCCTCGCGGCCATTTTCCTTCAAAAGGCTGGAAAATAAATTTACTGCGTAGCTTTCGCATTCGGTTATAACAAAAAGGACTTTCATTGTCCGTCTTTAGCCTTTTCTTGTTTGGTATGATTTTTTAGCCAGCCTCACATAGATAGCTTTGCCGACAGGATTGCTTAGCGCCGCGTAGGAAGCGATTTTATTTATTGTCTCGCATTTAGTAAGCCAATATATAAATCCTCCCAGTATTTTGCCAAGCCTGAAAGTCAGGATCCTCTTTCTATATAAGTCAAAGCCGCTTGAGACAACACGCTGGCGCTGTTCTTTTGTGAATTCCGGGGTTTCAAATACAGGCTTATTATCGCGGTATGAAATGTCCTGTAAAAAAGAATCTTGCGGCACAAGAAATTTACCATATAGTTTTGCCCATTCGAATGACTCTGTGCCCGGATAAGGCAAAAGGTTATAGAAATTAACAAAGTCAGTCGGCAGGCTCTCAGCGAATCTTATCGTATCCATAGCGTCGTTGTACGTCTCTTCTTTGTGGCCTATTATGAAATTCACCGAATTGGGGATACCTGCCTCATTAGCCCAGCCAACCGCATGCCTGACCTGCTCAAGGGTAATTCCTTTATTAATAGCCTTCAATATTTTATCGTTTCCCGCCTCACAGCCATAAGACAGAAAATAACATCCCGCGCGCTTAAGCTTGTGAAGTAAATCCGGGTCCACAGTGTCTACCCGTATGCCGTTATATAGCTGAAACCTGATATTAATTCCGCTTTCAATAATCAGATCACAAATCCTCGCGGCCCTTACTTTATCTAAAGTAAAGCAATCGTCATTAATATCAAAACTGCGGAAGCCTTTTTTATAAGCGCTGTCTATTTCCGAAAAAACATTTTCCGCGCTCCTGGCGCGGAACTTCCTGCCCATAGACAAACGCACGGAACAATAATTACATCCAAACGGGCACCCCCGCGAAGTTATCAATGGAAGATTTTTCTGCCTATAACATTCATATCTCTCTATGCTAAAAGATTCATAATCAGGGAAAGGCAGACTATCTAAGTCTGAAATAAGTTCGCGGTCAGGATTTTCTATCGTTTCATTTTTGTCACGCCAGATTAAACCTTTGATACCTCTAAAATCAGGCATGGAAGAGCTAAATTCTCGTAAAAGCTCAAGGAGAGTAAATTCTCCCTCCTGCTTTACCGCAAATTCTATTTTTGCGTCTTCCAATATTCTCTTCCCAATCGCCGTTACATGCGGCCCTCCGGCTACCAAAGGGATGCCGGTTTTTTCCCTTATCGCTTTAATAATGGCATACGCATACCCGTAACAGTAGCTAAAAATCGAGATACCTATCAATTCCGGCTTAAAAGTATCTATCAATCCATAAAGCGATGACAAATCTTCTTCAATTCCGTCATCAAATACCGCAACGTTGGCACCATTTTGCTTCAAAAAGGCGCATAAATAAGCAACACCAATATGCGGATGCACGGTCCTGCCTTTTCCTCCGAATAAAGATTTATTCCTTGGAACAACTAATAATATTCTCATTTTCGCCCACCCTATTCGCACTCCTTAACACGCTATTTGTAGTAGTTCAGTTTCTGGAAGTAACCGTGTCATTGCGAGGAGCGACAGCGACGAAGCAATCCTTAAAGATTGCTTCGCTCCCTTCGGTCGCTCGCAATGACACTCGTCGGCGGCTTCCAAAAGCTGAAGTGTTACCGCTATTTATAATCCGGCTTTAATATAAAGATAGATCTTCCTTAAGTAATCACCCGCGGCGTCTTTTGACTTTATCCTGTCCAATATCATGTTATCATCCAACTTTCTTATATTTTCGTTTATATACCGATGCTTGGCGATTAAAACATCAATATTTAGGGCATTCCAAAAGATACCTTTTAATATGTAAAAGAAATCGTCAAAAGCCCCCTTAAGCAAAAAAAGCGCCGCCATCGCCAGCCAAGAAAAAACGTGCAACGGTAAAAATACTATTAAATTCTTAAACTGCAGGTTTTTTATCAAGGTTGAAATATAATTTCTAGAGCCATAATAGCGCACCCAATACTTAGTATAATGTCTCTTTAAACTTTTCTTGGAAGTATTAAACGCATGATAAACTACTGCTTGAGGCAAAAAAACCACCCTGTATCCGGCAAGCCAAACCCGCCAACTTAAGTCTGTCTCCTCCAGATACATATAATAATCCGCGTCAAAGCCTCCTATCTTTTCAAAAAGCTCTCTTCGGATTATGCTCGCCGCTGATTTAGCGCTTAAGATATCGGCAATGTAATCAAACTGTCCGGTATCCTTAGCCCCTTTTGACCGCTCAATCAGAAATCCTAGCGGCCCCAGATAATCTCCGGCGCAGTCATATGCCCTATCGGTACCCATACGCAGTAATTTAGCCTGGCCGCTTCCGATAGTATTATCATTTTCTAAGGCATGAACTAATATTTGAATGCAATCTTTATCGATACGCGTATCGTTATCAAAGAAAATAAGATATTTGCCGCGGGCGCTCCTTGCCCCTATATTCCTTGCTTTTGCCGGCCCGAACGCACCGTTATTCCTGATAATCTTCAACCTGTGGTCATGGCCAAACCTTTTTCTGACGTATTCATCACTGCCATCAATGGAGGCGTTATCGACAAAAATCAGTTCAAAATCATGATAACCCGAAGCCAAAACCGAACTCAAAGTTTCATCAACGAAGTCCATGCCGTTATAATTTACTATTATTACCGAGACAAAAGGATTCATACTTGTAACCGGTCAGTAAACGGGAGCAATCAATAGGATGTGTCATTCAGACTGTGTCGTATGCCACAAGAGTGGAGTAAGTTTGTCATTGCGAGGAGCGAAGCGACGAAGCAATCCCATAAAGAGAGATTGCTTCGCCACTGCGGTGGCTCGCAATGACACGCGTTTTACTATTGTGACACAGTCTGAATGACACTCCCGGTATTTCCCCCATCTACTGACGCATTATTCATACTTTATGGTTAAAACAGCTTTCTTCTTTCATGCGCGAAAGCCCGCTTTGTGCCGTAGGCATAATTATGCCGAGAGCATTTTCAATTTTAGAAACATCCAATCCGCCATTAAGCGGCCGCCTTGCCTTTTGCGATAATTCCTCTGTCTTAACAGTCCTGATAAAACTTTTATCCAGGCAAAAAATAACCGCGGCGGTTAAAGCTAAATCATAACGGCTCATAAAGCTTGACCCCGCGGCATTGTAAATACCATTTTTATCCGCGCCCACTAATTTCAAAGACACATCTGCCAAATCTTGTGCGTATGTAGGCGTAGTAATCTGGTCAACAGCCGCATTAATAACCTCTCTGCTTTTTATTTTTTTTATCAAGGTGAGGATAAAATTCTTTTCCTGCGCATGCCAGCCAAAAACGCAGGATGTACGGAGAATTAAAAAATCCTTTAAAGAGCTTTTTATGATTTCTTCAGCCATCAATTTACAGTTTCCATAAACGCTAACTGGGCGCTCTTGGCTATCTTCCTTGTATGGCCCGGATTTCCCGTCAAAAACATAGTCGGTAGAATAAAAAATAAGCTTGGTGCCGCGCTCGCCAACGGCAAGAATAACATTCCTTACCCCCTCCACATTAACCTTTTGGCAAAGCTCTCTTTCCTGTTCGCAAAGGTCTACATTCGCCATTGCCCCTGGCAGAAAAACAAAATCCGGCTTGAATTCGGATATGATTTTCTTAACGGAATCGCTATCGGTAATATCTAAACTGATCAAACCGCTTATGGGGTAATTGTGGAAAGTCCCTATTGTTTCATAAACCGCGCGGGCTTTCTTGAACAAATAACTGCCGACTAAACCCGAGGCGCCGATAATTAAGACTTTTTTCATTTATTCTTCAACAAAATTATTGTTTCTCTCACCTGCCAAAATATTCCGTATACCATTCGATTGTCTTCTTAAGCCCTGGCTCAAGGCCGAAAGAGGATTTCCAGCCCAGCAGTTTTTCCGCCTTTCGAACAGATAAATACTGGTCCCTTATTTCATTTTTTGTTTCATTAAGGATGCGGGCTTTTAGTTTCTTGCCCATAATCTTTAATATCTTATTTGTCAAATCCAGGACATTTATGTGTAGGCCGCTAGAAAAATTAAACGCCTCGCCATGGATATCCTTTTTTTGCATCCTTTCCGTAAGCGCTATTAAGGCCGAAACCGCGTCTTCGACATAAAAATAATCCCGGACATATTTCCCATCGCTTCTTATAACCGGCGGCTCATTATGAAGAGCGGAACGTATGACCCCCGGGATGATCCGGCTGAAATTCAGGTCTCCGCCGCCGTATAAATTAGCACAGCGGCTTACGCAAACAGGCAAGCCGTATGTCTTATGATAGCTTTGAGAAATCAAATCCGCGCAGCTTTTGGAAACATCATATGGATGCGAACCCTTTAGCGGGTCGTCTTCACTGTACGGAAGCTTTTCTTTCTCTCCGTATGCCTTATCACTTGAAGAAACAATAACCTGCTTTATATTCTTTCCGTGCCTTGATGCCTCAAGCACATTCCATGTGCCCTTGATATTAGACTCGAAAGTAGACAGCGGGTCATGATTGGCAATAGTAACTATCGTCTGGGCAGCCAGATGAAAAACGCTCTCTATTTCATACTCATTCATTATTCTACTTATCAAAGTATAATCTTCAATACACCCGTTCACCTTAACAACCCTATCCATTAAACACAAACCCTGTAAATTTGAATTAGGGACGCTATCGCGGATTAAAACGACTACATTGGCGCCATTTTCTACAAGGCTCTTTGTCAACCATGAACCCAGAAGCCCCGAAGCGCCGGTAACAAAAACATTCTTGCCTTTCAAGAAATTACTCATATCTTTATCTTCCTTTCCATATAACCCAGGGAGCATCATTGGCCTCCCATAACTGATTAAGCCTTAGGTTATCCTTATATGTATCCATGCATTCCCAAAAACCGCGGTGTTTAAAAGCGGCTAATTCCTTTTTCTCCACCATTCTTGAGAAACTTTCTTTCTCAAGAATATCCCCGCGTTTAATGTATTTAAAAATTTCTTTATTAAAAACGAAAAAACCGCCGTTAATCCAGTGGTCAAGCAATGGCTTTTCCTGGAAATCATTCACAATGTCCGTATGCGAGCCTATTTTAACAATGCCAAAGGTTGAACGCGGCCGCACTGCTGTTATAGTCGCGATTCTTTTATGCTTATTGTGAAACTTCAATAACGTCTTAAGGTTAACATCAGACAGCCCGTCGCCGTAAGTGGCAAAGAACATTTCCGAATCAACATATTTACCGGCAAGTTTCATCCTCTCGCCGGTGTTAGTTTCAACGCCCGTATCAACAAAGCGTAAATTAAACTCTTTTTGCCCTCTGAAATACTTCTCAATCTCATTCCCTTTATACCCCAGGCACAGCACAAAATTATTAAAACCAAAACAAGAATAATATTTCATGATATGCCAAATAATAGGTTTATTGCCGATAGGAATCAACGCCTTAGGCAGGCCTTGCAAGTCCTTGCCCATTCTCGTCCCCTTCCCTCCGCAAAGAATCACAATCTGCATAATTCGCTCCTTAAACCCGCGAACGTCCCGCTTACCCCGGAAAGCCAGGCAAGCTTGCCGGTCTGCGCAAATTTATAAAACCAATAACAATTAGTAAACATGAGGTTCAAAGAAAACCGCATAAGCTTATCCGGATTAAACGGCCTCATCCATTTAAAATAGAAATGGACAAAATTAACCATTCTTTGAAAACTATCATCTCCTCGTTGTTGAAATACCCCCTTGCAACTTATCCTGTGAATCACCGCCGCCTTGGGATTAAAAACTAAGCGGTATCCTGCCTGATGCACCCTAAAAGCCAAATCCGGCTCGCTCCAGTCGCCAATGCCTTTATACTCGGGGGAAAAACCGCCGGTCTTTAAAAGTATCTCCCTGCGAAAAGACATATTGCAAGCCTCAAGGTAATCCACTTCTATATTCCCGGGCAATTTCGCGGATTTATCATAATTTGACCCGACTGAAAACGCGCCGCTTCTAAAAATCCTGCCCACGCTATCGGCAGAGCGCTCTAAAATAAAAACCGTGTAAATCCTGCCGATAATTTTCCAGATTATGCCTTTGCTTATTTTCTCATGAAAAGCAAGTAAGTCCCTGTTAGAAGCTATATCAAGCGGTATCTCTGTCGGCCCGCTTACGCCGCCGATAGATTCAGAAACCTTAAAGGTATCAACAACTTCTTTCGCCCACCCCGCGGATACTTCTACATCATCGTCGATAAAACTGACTATTTTACCCCGCGCGGCAGCTAACCCTGCGTTTCTTGCCGAGGCCAATCCCTTTTTATCCTGCTGAATAATAGTAATGTTTAACCCGTTATACTTATCTTCTAAAAACTTAAGCCGCTGGTTATTATCCGTTACAACTACTATTTCTAACCCCACAAAATCCTGTTTTCCAATAGCAGTAAGACAATCTTCCAATTCCTTTGTCCTGCCCAAGGTGGGAATCACCACTGAAACATCCGGATTATTAATCATTATTCTTTCGGCTTACCAGATAAACAAATGCCCCTAACGCGCTTGAGGCTGCCTTAACAAAATACACATAAAAAAGCCCAACGAACAACACGGGATTTCTTAACGCCTTATAATGAAAATAAGTCCTTCGAGGCATGCTATGGCAAATTGCCAGCCCCTTGTTAAATTTAAAAGCCGGAATATAATAGTAGCCATACCTGAAGAATTTGCGCGCCACTTCCCAGATAGTAGTAGTCTCATGATGCCAGACATAGGCATTAATAAATTTAATTTTTGCCCCCATTTGGACAATTTTATGATGAATGATCGTATGTTCAAATGTAATCGGAGGGTTCTTTTCGAATTCTATCCTTTTAAAAAATTCTGTTTTAAAAAAACGCGGGATCGCCGTACCTGCCATAGGGTCGTCATCTTGAAGAGAATGAAATATTTCCTTGTCATAGGCTATAACCCTCTCCACAAATGTGTTTCTGGTTATAAGCGACTTTTCAAATAATGTCGCGCCGTCATAGTATTCTTCCTCACACGCTTTTACGCACATCTCTAAAACGTTCGGCTCCAAAACCTGGTCCGAATCCAGGATCAATATGTATTTACCGCGGCTTTCATCCGCGCCTGCTTTTCTGGCCAATGCCAGGGTCGGAGCAAAAACTATTCTTGCGCCATATGACTTTGCTATATCCTGCGTCCCATCTTTGCTGTAAGAATCCATAATGACAATTTCAAAATCTTTATATGCCTGTTGCTTTACAGATTCCAGGCATTTAACCAATGTCTTAGCGGAATTATAGGTAGCGATATTTATGGAAACTAGCGGGTTATTCATTATTTATCTTTATTCTTTAACCTTTTTAAATCCGCATCTACCATCATCTTCACTAGCTGTGAAAAATCAACCTCCGGCTTCCAGCCTAATTTTTTCTTTGCTTTAGAGGCATCGCCGATTAACAGGTTTACCTCTGCCGGCCTAAAAAGCTGTTTATCGATTTTGACGTATTTCTTCCAATCAAGCCCGGCGTAACTAAAAGCTAATTCTAAAAATTCTTTTACCGAATGGGCTTCTCCGGTAGCAACGACATAATCCTCCGGCTCATCCTGTTGAAGCATAAGCCACATTGCCTTACAGTTTCCGCTGACAGCAATTCCATTATCTTTATTGGTCACTATGGTTCCGTTCTTCGTTGTAATGCACCAAATCATTTCATTACTGTCTTCTTCTTTACATTCAACTATATATCCATGCTTCTTTCTCCAAGAAATTAAAACACATTCCCATATACCAGATTTTCTTGAATTAATAATTGTTCGATAACCTAAAATTGTGGCTATGGTTTGAAAGCTAAAAATTAAGTCTTTTCTCATTGAAACATATGTCATAGCCCCCCAACAGCCGTCACCATCCATCATGGCTTTAAACAACAGTCTTAACTGTTTGTCTCCAGCCCTATATATCCATCCCGGCATACGATGAACATCAAAACTATCAAAATAGGATATTATTCTTTTAGAGCTATCGGCAGCAAAAGTAAACTCTACCACTCCATCGCTTCTTTCTCTTGTTCTATAAGCGAGCTCAAGACTTTTTAAACAATATTTGATATCAGAATAAACTTTTCTATTCACAAGCTTTGATTGGGATACTGAAATCCGTAAAGTCCTATTACCGGCATACAAATTACCTTCGCTTAATAAATAACCAATCAATTTTAACCATTCATCTTTTATTTTTAAATCCTTATTTTTATATCCCTGAGTGTGCGGCAGTCTAAAGTCATATTTGGTTCTCAATTTTAAATCTTTGATCATACTATAAAAATTCGAGGCTTCGCAGAATTTCCAATTACTCCACCCCCCCTTACTTGTTTTAGATTTTCTCTGATAATATATTCTATGATCAGCTGAACACCGCAGCTTTAAACCCCTTCCTTCAAAGGTATACATTCGGCTTTTGTTACTTATTAAAATCTTTTTAATAACCTTGTCTTTCTCTAATCGGTTAGTTTTAATATTATAATTTAAGACCGTATCATTTATTTTAATATCGTCGTAATACTTAAAGCCGCCCGTAGTTAAAATAGCTGTATCCAAATCAATACAATAATCACCGGCATAACCCCAATCCCTTTTAGCCTCTAAGTTACCTATATATAGATGTTTAGAAATACCGGTTTTTATCTCTGCCACGCCGTTAGAAATTCTACGGGTTACGAACTCAAAGCCGCGCCTACTGCTTTCATGGTTAAAAAGAATCCCTGACAAAGCAAACATCCCGTAAGCCTCGCGGTAATTTCTGGTCAAGTCAAACCCCGCGACTTTAGAAATGCCATATGGCGAACGGGGATAAAATGGCGTATCTTCGTCTTGCGGAGTTTCTCTTACATGGCCGAACATCTCGCTGGAGGCGGCAAAATATAACTTACATTTCGGCGCTTTTTCTTTAATCGAAGACAAAACAAAAAGAGTGCCGTTTATGTTTAAGGTAAGGCGAA
>ERZ1292640.209-Hain-H43-02um-R1-209-length-47082-cov-6_pt1 | contig 20592 bp, 21 predicted proteins | sample MGYA00564404_ERZ1292640 | MGnify/ENA primary metagenome ERZ1292640 (study PRJEB36523, sample SAMEA6512636) | groundwater metagenome | collected 2019-01-08 | study: AquaDiva: Metagenomics assemblies of 32 groundwater samples
GCAATGTCTTTGCAAGAGCTAACAGAGTACTGCATGAGGAGGAGGGAGGGGGCATAAACTCACAGATCATTCCCTCACGATGAACGCAAACGTGCGGGTCAAGTAATCAAGAACGTCAGGATTCCAATCCGCGCCGATATCAATAAGCATGGAAGTAAAGCCCGGTGAATATTGAGCGTCAGGAATAAATAGAGCGAGTTCAACGTCTGGCATTGTCTGAAAATAATCAGAAAGTCCCGCAAGCACAGAATCTGCCTGTGGGACGCCTCGATATGTTACACCACGGTCTGATGTGGATTGTGTTGCATCAGCATCAGTCATCGCTTTCACGAAATCATCTTTATTCGCGTCGTCAATAATCATAACAACAACATCACGCTTCCCATCCTTGACAATCGCATACGCCTGAAAGCTGTCATTGGCTCCCTCCTCAATCGTCGAACCCTCCGGATAATCAAAGGAAACATTGAATGAATCCGTAGAAAGTGTCGTGAACGTTTTCCACGTGATTGACGAGGCGGCCAGAGTATCCTGCTCCGCATCCGGGTTTCCGCTGACACCCGTGGAAATATAATCCGTGTCAGGACGATTGGTATAAGTGCGAATGCCGAGGGCCACGGCTGTCATGATGAGCACAATCGCGATGAGTTGATAGCGTTTCATATTAAAGGCGTTAATTACGCCACTGATCCTCCAAATTCTTGAATAAGATCGGTAATCACGGCTTCGGTGCTTGTCGGCACATAATGGGCAGTTATATAGATTGGCTCGGAAAAAGTTTTTGCCAGCGCATCCTCAATGAGACGTTTATTTTTAGACTCATTGATTTGGTGGGCATGGAACTGAAATGGAAAACTTAAACGCAACTCTCCACCGCTTAACTCCGAGACTTGCGCATTCTGTAGCACCAAAGGCAATGTTGCGCTGTGCTCGCCAAGTCCCTTACAGCACTCAACCCAACCATCCCTAATTTGAGCTAGCGTTGTTTTTATTTTTGTCGGATCACCAGTATTGCCACGCGTGGGTGTATCATCGGGTGTTATGACTTGATGGCCATGCGCTTGAGACTTAATAGGCATAGGGGTATCGCCGTTGGCTTGTAAAATATCTTGAAGCGCAAAGCGTCCAGCAAAAATCTCTAGAGCGATTTGAGGAAATTGATCGCGCATAAATAGGTCTCGATCTTCAATGAAGGTGCGTAACATCTCTTGGAGTCTCTGAGCGCCAAGCGTCTTTCCAAGTTCACTCAATCGTTTCTCAACGTCTGCATCATAGCGCGGCTCAATCTGACAACCAAGCGACTTCAGCATTGAATGGCGCATCTGCGCCAGCACCTCGTCCATAAACGGCTCCATGCGCGCGCCTCGCTCCACCGCGTCGCTCACAATTTTGATCGCCTTTACTGCTTCCCCTGTGCTAGACACTTCGAGGAATGTTATTGCCTCCTGCACATATGACGGAGGCAAAACCAGCGATGGGTCATCAACGGCAAGCACTTGAGCAAGCAGGCTTTCGGCGTCGCGCATACAACCATCGGAGCGCCTCGCGATTACCTCTAGAACATCATTTTCTACCTTCGTCTTCTCCGCTTTCACCAGCCCATTTAATCGCTCCACAATCACGTCGTGTCGCAAACGGTGAAAATCAAAACGCTGACAGCGCGATATAATCGTTTCTGGAACTTTATGAAGCTCTGTTGTTGCCAAAATAAAAAGTGCGTATGGCGGAGGTTCCTCAAGTGTCTTTAGGAGCGCATTAAATGCGTGCATGGTGAGCATATGAACCTCATCAATGATGAACACTTTCTTTTTGAGCCAATTCGGAACGAAGCGGATGTTTTCAATGATCATCTCGCGGACGTCATCAACACCTGTGTGACTGGCCGCGTCAATTTCAACTACGTCCAAAGTTGCCCCACGTTCAATCTCAAGACAACTTTTACATTTCAAGCATGGCTCTGCGTCCTTCAATTTTTCACAGTTCACGGACTTGGCAAGCAGACGTGCCATCGTTGTCTTCCCAACCCCTCGAGGACCAGCAAACAGATAAGCATGCCCAAGCGTACCGCTCTTGAGCTGATTTTGTAAGGCATTTTTTACGTGCCCTTGCTCGGAAACATCAGCAAAGGTTTTCGGACGATATTTGCGATAAAGGGTTTCGGACATAAGACCAGTTGCACTTTATCACATCCAAAGCGTATTCCAAATTTTTACCCCTTCAGGATATTCTCTACGGCCGCCCAAGAGCTTGGCGTTGTTTTAGGAACCATGATAACAGCCTCATCACCGGGCTCACCTTTGAAGTACGTGACACTCGCTCGCAGGACTCTCCAACGATCGGACTGCTGGCCCACAACAACATATTCACCGCTTTCCTTTTCCAACGCCAACGTCCCGACGATGCGTTTACGCTCAATCGGTCCCGTTTGTTTGAACAAAAATCCACCATCACGTCGAATAGTGAGCTTGAGCAAATCCCCTTCAACAAGTTTCGACTTTGACGCGTAATTCGACGGCACTTGATAAACAGCTCCGTCACTTGCCACCATTTGCTGGCCGTCAAAAACTCCCTCCAGCACACGTTGCGTTGATGACTCGGCAACTTCCGTGTCGAGCCGTTGTTTTTCGAGCGTCAGGTTTTCCAGCACATCATCTGCAACACCACTCCCGCCCTGCTCAAGTAACTGAATCGCGTGCGTTAAACTATCCTGCGTCTGGCGCAAAATACGAAGCACAAGATCAGCTCTTCGATCCGGCTGGTCGAGTTCAGGTTCAGGATAGAAATGATCGGACATAACTAAAGTGGCTTTGAAACAGGAGCGGGCACCGTCAATGTTTGAATACGCGAACGCTCCAAAATTTCAGCCTCAACGATCGCGCGATCTCGTCCATATTTCAACCTCGACAACTGCTTGATCGCAGAGGCGAGCTTTATATCAGACTTAACCGGAGCGTATGTCTTCATCGTGAACGGTTTAACTTGAGTGTTGTCAATGATGAGTTTCACATACCAAGTAAACTGATCCGAGTTGATGAGATCATAGCCACTAAACGTCGGCGTATAAAGCTTCTCAAGCGTCTCCGCGTCTTCAGGCCCAATACGCGACACGAACGTTGACCCGACGTTTCCCAAAACCGCATCGCGTATTTCCGTCTTATTATCTTTGACAAGCTGTCCCATGTACTGATGGCCGACGATTAAGTTGAGGCGATACTTGCGCGCCTCCGAGAGAATCGTCGAAATCGAGTCCGTGATGAAATTTTGAAACTCATCAATGTACAGATAAAAATCCTTACGAGATTCCTCTGGCATATCCGCTCGAGCAAGCGCCGCCATCTGTAATTTGCTGACAATAATCATTCCAAGTAGAGACGCGTTAACCTCGCCTGTGCGACCCTTTGCTAGATTGACCAGCAAAATCTTTCCCTTATCCATGACCTCACGCACATCAAATCCAGATTGCTGTTGTCCAATAATATTACGCATCATTGAGTTTTCAACAAACCGTCCAACTTTCGAGATCAAATAACCAAGCATCTCGGACTTATGGAAATCACTCGTTTTTGCCATTTCATTTTCCCAAAACGATCGAACGACTGGATCATTCACCTTTGATACCCACTGTTTTTGATACTCGGAATCACTAAACATGCGCGGAATTTCCGTGATCGTACCCTGCGTCACAGGATCGGCCATCAACGTAAGCATCACATTTCGCATGTAGTGTTCAAACATTGGCCCAATCATCTCTGGTGGAAAAAGTTTGTAGAAAATAGCAATCATCTCCTGCACTGCCATGTCCTTCATTGTCTCATCCTTTACCTCGAGCATGTTGAGACCGACTGGTCGCTCAAGATCAGACGGATCAAAGACGATAACATCATCAATCCGATTTTTTGGAATGTTGCCAAGAATCCATTCAATCATGTCTCCGTGCGGATCGAGTACACAAACCCCCTCCCCATTTTTTATGTCCTGCAGTGCCATCATCTGAATAAAGACGGTTTTTCCAGATCCAGATTTACCAACGAGATACATATGACGCTGACGATCGTTACGCTTGATATGGATGTCAGTTTTACGGCCACGATAGATATTGTAGCCGAGCATAAGCCCTTCTTGCGGTATGTTCGTCGGCACTGGGGCGGTGCGCGCGTTAAGCCACAAAATATTCGGGGTCTCGGTCGTCTTAAGCGGAAGATGCCAAAGACTTGCCATCTCCTCTACGTTCAAAATCACACGGCGCGTCTCATCAAAACCGCGATAAATAAACTTTCTGATCAAATGTCGTTTACGCAGTGGGATAAACTTCTCAAGGGCGTTCCCATATTCGTAAATGTTAAATTGAGAAAACGCAGCCATCGCGTCTTTTAAGAGCTCATACGACGCCTCGACCCCAGCCGCCGAAACTGCGAGCCTGATATTCACTTCCAGCCCGCCTTTTGAAATTTTTTCCTCAATTCCCTTGGTCATATCCTGTTCCGTTTGAGTCATGTAATACGAGCCACTCTTCTCCTGTTTCATCGTTTCACTATTTTTACTCTGAAATGCCTTCATCCAACCCTCTCCTCTTTTCTTTCCACGAATCGCTTCATCAAGCGTCATCCCCTTAAGCATATTCCTTCCAACGATAGCACCTACCTTGCGCCAACTCCTGTGCGCTGGACGAACAATGTACTGAATTGCAACTCCACTCTCCGATGGAATTTTTGAGAGTGCATTAGTGAGTCCGTTAAGAGGATCCGCTTCCAACTTACGAAATGTTCTAAACGGAAAAAATGCTTGACGTTTCTGCTGTAAATAGCCACCGAGAATAACTCCGGTTGGTGAAAAAATATTGTAATCTTCAACTTCCTCGATAAACGCATCCGGATGTTGTGCTGTCATTTGCTGGGAAATAAACTCCTGATAACGGCGCGGAATAGTTACGTAAAATTTTATAAGCTTCTCGTGAGAAACAATCTCAAAAGCAAAGTGATCATTGCGTCCAAGTAGCCATGCTGTAACGCCACTCTGCGGATGCAAGCCGGCAATTGCGGAAAAAAAAGTTTCATCAACACCAATATCCTCTTGAACGCGTTGTGTCGTCAACTCCTCTTTCGTTTCATCCTCCCTGCGAAACTTCGGCAATGTGACAAGGAGCGTAACCATTTTGAACGTCTTTCCATGTCGGTACAAAAAACGGTGGGCGTACCAGCGAAACGCAAAAATACCTAAACCGAGGACAATAGGCCATGATGCCAAAAAAAACACGAGTGTCTCGTTCATAATTATTTTTGTTTTTCTTCCTCTTCGATCATCAAGATACGGTCGGTTTTGATTTTGGATTCCTGCTCAAGAAAAAAACGATTTACTCCGGGGATGAGTCCTAACCAGCGTCGAATCAGTACAAGTACTTTTCGTGTGTGTAACTTCCCTTTTTTCATCATCTGTCGAATCAAACTGGCGACTTTCTCCCCTTCTACCTTAAACCGTTCTTTCTTGTCAGGAGCGAGCTCATTATATAGCTCGTCAAGATCTTGCGAGAGAACCTGCTCAATTTCGGCTGTAAGAGGGTCGCTAGCAGTAGACGTCATCGGTATTTGATGCCGAGGGTCTATCGTCTGTGGAGTGGTGACTTGCACGGAAATGTCCTCGTGCCTACGAGAAACTTCTGGTGACAACGGTTGCGCTGACTCAACCGTTTCCGCCCTCGACATTATACCATCAGGCGCATCTACTAGAGGTTGTTCAGCAGGATTTATTTTCTTATCAGGCATAGGCTTATAGTATAGCAAAATAAGTAAGACCCCGTCACGCTTCCTTGTTAAGACAAGGGCGTGACGGGGTCAGCAAGATTAGGTCGGGGACGAAGAGTGAGAGTGCGGACACCCTTCCCCCCCTTCAGATTCGTAGTAACCATACCACAATGGTTCACTACTGGCTCTGTCTCCAGCCAGGATCGTTTAGACGCGATGTCTTGGTGATCCACACCACACACTTTGGTCCGCTCTGCTGTTTCTCTGCGGACTCTAAAAGTCACTAACTAATTTAAGCTCCTACCAAGGCGTGTGGTTAACAATCCACACTACCAGCGCGATCGAGCTCCCATCGCGACGTATATTTATATCACAAAAGCCCCATCTTGTCAATAGGGCGTTGTGATAATTTGGCTCTATTAAGCCACTTTTCGCAATCGTGTTCCAACAGCTCGGTCATCAATTTCGTAACCGAGAGCTTGGATTTGAGCTCGAAGCTCGTCAGAGCGAGCCCAATCCTTTTCGACTCGAGCCCGTTGACGATCATCCACAAGAGATTGCACATCGGCTGGAATCTCAAGAGCTTTCCCTATGTAATTCTCAAGTCCAAGTCCTAAAACTTGATCAAAATACAAAAGCGATTGAGCCTTGCCAGCGCTTGGTAGCTCAACATCATCAAAAAGCCTCCACATAACTGCAAGCGCTTGTGGCGTGTTTAGATCGTTGTTCATCGCTGAAAGAAAGTCACGCTCGTAATCTGCACAGCCAATTGCTGGCGCCTCAAGCTCTCGAACGCGCTCGTACAATTTTTGCAATGCATTTTGCGCGCCTTTCAACGCCTCCCATGTGAAGTTGAGTTTTGTACGATAGTGTGTGCCAAGACACAAGTAACGAAACGCGAGCGGCTCGAAGCGACGATCCAGCACATCCTGCATGTTATACATATTACCCAGCGACTTGCCCATTTTTCCTGCATCAACAGTCAAAAACTCATTATGCATCCAGATATTCGCCTGTAACTTTCCAAAGGCACCTTCCGTTTGCGCAAGCTCATTTTCATGATGGACAGCAATATGATCTACGCCACCTGTGTGGATATCAAATGGCACACCAAGATATTTTCTGCTCATGGCCGAACATTCAATGTGCCAACCTGGAAAACCAACACCCCAAGTAGAATCCCATTCCATTTCACGCGTGACGTTAGCAGGCGAAAACTTCCACAAAGCAAAGTCCGTCGGGCTCTTTTTCTCGCCCATCTCAACGCGAACGCCAGCCATTTTTTCCTCTAATTTTTGACCCGAAAGCTTTCCGTAGTCCGCGAGTTTTGAAGTATCAAAATAGATGCCATCCGTGGTCCTGTAGGTGAACCCGCGTGTTTCAAGTAACTTGATCATCTCAATCTGTTCCGCGACATGAGCAGTTGCACGTGGCATGGCATGTGGCTCAAGAACATTGAGTCGTCTCATGTCGCTCAAAAAAGCTTTGGTATAAAACTCGGCAATATCGAACGCACTCTTCCCTTCACGACGCATAGCAATGATCATTTTATCCTCGCCAGAGTCAGCATCATCAGTTAAATGTCCGACATCCGTAATGTTCATGACGTGCTGAACTTGTAAATCGTTGAGCGTAAGAGTGCGACGCAATGTGTCCCAAATAACGTAAGCACGCAAGTTACCAATATGGGCAAAACTATAAACCGTCGGTCCACAAGAATAAAGGCCAATTTTTGGCGGATTTATTGGCCTTAAGGACTCAATTTGACGGGAAAGGGTGTTATAGAGCTGAATCACATGGGAGAAGATTACTCACACGCGCCAGCCTTAACATTCGACTCGGTCGCACAATTCGCCCCCTTCTGCAGACCTGCCTCTGGATTTTCATTTTCAAGCTCAAACTGAATTTTGTACGTATCGGCATTTCCAACGTAGCAATAAGCGTTTGTAATACCACTACAACCTATCAATTCCTTGAGCCCTGCCTCCGGAGTAGACGGCACAGGATCCATAAAAACCGTTTCCGCAGACTTATCACAGTTCGTGGCAAACCCTTCACCGCCAAGACAGGACGCTCCGCTTTCACCAAGTGCCGTTGCCTGCTCAACAACAGGATAACTATTCAAATCATTAAAATAGAGCTCCAACGACGCCTGCATGCGCGTCACATCAGCAAGTCGTTTTGCATCGCGGGCTTGTTCACGCGCCGAATTAAGGGCGACTGCGGCAAGCGTTCCCATAAGCCCAATAATTCCAGCAATCACAAGACCTTCGATGAGACTTATTCCTTGTTGATTTTTTAAGTTCATATTTCCTGCAACAGAAATTATTTTATCAGACTTTTCACCTTTGCTACAACCTCTGACGGCACAAAATGGCCTTTTAGCAAATAAGCGATAGCTCCGGCTCGCTTCATGCGCTCAATCTCTTGCTTCTCGCTCAACGTCGTCAGAATTATAACAGGCGCAAAAGCGCTCTTAATAAGCGCCTCGGAACGGTCCTGATTCATGTCCGGCTCAAGCAAAATAACCGACGGAACTTTTTTCTGCAAAGCCTTTTCTGCATCTACCATCGTCTCTGTCACGGAAACCTTCCATCCTTCTGCTTCAAACTTTCGACCGAACATACCAGCAAGGTAGGCATCAGAGTCTATGATCAGAATTGATGGTTTGCTTGGCATAGTGTATCTATTGTGACCTCGCGTACATAGATCAATTACTCGATGTCTCGCATTCCAAGACCAAGCGCGACAGCAAACCGCGGACCAATCTCATCGAGAACAGGACGCAAAGTTTGAGGCACTGCGACGCGCGCAAAAGGGTCGCCAAGATAAACATTTATGTTGAGTTTCTGCGTGAGATAATCAACTAGACCAGGCAGAGAAGTCGAGCCACCAGTGAGGATGACTTTTTCAACCTGACCTGTTTGGAGTCCGCGCTCGGAGAGAAGACGAAAGGTGTAATGCACCTCGTTGAGAATTGGCTGAAGAATAATTTCAGCCGACGGAGGGACTTCAGCTTTGCTCGCCTTTGAGAGATCAATTTTGATCTGCTCTGCCTCACCAAGTCCGACGCCCATCTGATCCGCAATCTTTTGACTGATTAACGCCCCTCCAACGTTCAGTGAACGCGAGAGCACTGGAGTGCCATTCTCGACTACGGAAAGGTTTGTGCGACGAGAGCCTATATCTATGAGCATAATGTTCGAACGATCCTTACCGACAAGCGAACGCACAAGTGCAAACGCCTCTGTTTCTAGCGCGATTAGTCTGATTTTTGCGAGTCTAAATATCTCAATATATTTTTGCACAATCGCCTTTGGTGCGCCGGTAACTAATACACGCGTATACTCACTATTCTTGATATCATCATCGAGAATCTTGGAATCTAAAATCATTTGCTCAAATGGAATCGGCGTAAGTTTACGCACTTGCGCCTCAATAAGCCCTTTGCGCTGTTTTGGATCCTTCACAGACGCAATGGAAATAATCGCATCAAACACGACGTGTTGTGGCAAGCCACTCACCGCTCGTGTGGCGGTCGCTCCGCACTCATTCACCATCTTCGCGAGCAGAGTTGCCGCTTTTTTGGGCTCATCTAAAAGCCAAGCGCCAGCCTCTGCGCTTCGTCGTTCAGTATACGCATAGGTCATTAAACGAGCGCGACCTTTCTCATTTGCGAGCTCAACAACTTTGACTCCACCTGTTCCAATATCAACACCTAGATACGTTTGCGTTTTTTGTTTCCCAAACAGGGCCATAATAAAGAAGTATACACGAGATCACAGTGCTAGTCACTAAAAGACGGACAAAGATTTTGAGTCAATCGCTTTGTTGACCAGCGCATCTGCGTGCTTGTTTAGCTCACGCCGGACATGCCTAAACGTAACCTTTTTGAAGTAATGTTTGAGCTCGCACACTTCGTGAAATCGTTTTGCGAGCTCCGCATTCTTCACTTTGTACTGTCCATTGAGCTGTTTCATAGCAAGCTCTGAATCCATGACGAGATCTACGTGTGTTGCACCGAGCTCTCTGGCCTTTTGAAGGCCGAAAACAATCGCCTTATACTCGGCCTGATTATTAGTTGTCTCGCCGATGTATTCACTAACCTCTCCAGCAACGCTCGTCACCTTTCCATCCTCATCAAGCCACAATAAATACGCGCCAGAGCCAGCAGGCCCAGGGTTCCCTCTTGCCCCTCCGTCTGTAAAAATCCTTATTGGCTTTTTCATAACTCGATGGCTTTCCTTATATCCACAATCCGCAACTGAATCTCTCTGTTTCCATTCCACTCATTCACACCGGCTTCATAGACGATCTCAATGGTATCACCGACGCGTAATTTCTGCACCCATTCGCCCATGCGAAAACCAACGCACTTAAAATAAAATGGGTGATCCGCTTCACGAATAGTCAAACGTAAATGCTTTCTATCCAAGCCCATCGTCTCTGCCACCATCACTGTGACATGAGGACTCTTCAAAAGTGGCCGTAGATGCGCTTCGCCGTACGGCTCAAGCGGAGCCATCGCTTCAAGAAGTTCCCATGTGACGATACTTGGTGCAACCTCTGCTTCGACGGCAAGAGTAGGCGTCCGATCATGCGTCTCAAAGTAGGACTTGGCTTCAGCCTCCATGATGCTCTGAAAGGTTTTGAGATTTTCCTCGCCGACGAGCGACAAACCACAAGCTTGCGGATGCCCTCCGAATCGAACGAGGGACGCGCTGGCTTTTTTCATCGCCGTAGTCACGTCGAATCCATGCATACTGCGACCGGAACCAGCATACTTACCTTCCTCTTGTTTACAGATCACAAACACTGGCAACGAATAATCCTGCATTAGCTTTCCCGCGACAAGACCTGCAAGTCCGATAGACCACCCTTCTCCAATCGCAAACAAAATAGAACGATCTCGCGCCTCGCCAATTTGTTTTTTTGCAGTGAGATAAAGAGCCTCTGATGCTTTCTGACGGCTAACATTTGATTGATTAAGTGCGACAGCGAGCCTTTCAGCATCGAGCGGATCTTCACACATAAGGAGCTCATAGGCAGAGTTGGCATGATCCATGCGACCGGCCGCATTAATCCTCGGCCCAATCTGAAATCCAATTGACCATGTGTCAAGCAGTTTTCCATCAAGCCCTGCAATGCCAAGCAGTGCCTTGAGTCCTAGACGTTTTGTCTTATTGAGCACAATTAACCCAAATTTTTCCAGAACTCGATTTTCTGCGATGAGTGGCATCATGTCAGTAACAGTAGCAATTGCAACGAGATCAAGTAGCCATTTCTCGTACCCTTGCGGGATTTCGAGTCCGCGTCTCTGTGCTTCATCTACAAGGGCGCAGGCAAGTTTGTATGCAACGCCAGTTCCACACAGCTTTTTGTTTGGATATGTCTCACCTGGCACAAGCGGGTGCAAAAGAATCGCATCCGTGGTTAACACTTCAGGCATCTGATGGTGATCGCAGACGATCACGTCCATGCCGAACTCTTTTGCGCGTGCGATCGCTTCATTGTTGCTGATGCCACAATCAACGGTGATGATAAGTTTTGTTTTTTCGTACTCGTTTAGATGTTCTACCGTCTTGACAGAAAGTCCGTAACCGTCTTTTTCTCTATGCGGAAGAAAGACAGTTGGAAATTTGGAATTGGGAATTGAAAATTTACGGATAATATCTCGCAGTGTGGACATAAGCACTGTTGATGCGCAGACGCCGTCTGCGTCATAATCCCCGTGCACAGTGATCATCTCATCACCTTCGAGAGCCAAAAAAATCCGCGCCACCGCGTCCTTCATCTGAAAAAAATCAAAAGCCGAGTGCACATCTCGGCTCCAATCCGGACTCAAAAACTCATCAATCTGACGTTGTGTTTTAATTCCCCTGTTCCATAAAATTTGCAAAACTACCGAATGAATTTCGGGAAACCCAACCTTCCACTCATCCGGCATTACCTCTGCTACTTTCCAAATCTTTTCCATATCCTCTGTGACCTTTGACTCTGTTGTCACCTTTTTAAAACGGTCAGATACGCCTCCGTTGGAATCTCCACCGATCCTGCGCCAAGCGCCATCATTTTTTTCTTGCCCTTCTTTTGCTTCTCGAGCAGTTTACGTTTTCGAGTCACGTCACCGCCGTAGAGTTTTGCAGTGACATCTTTACGCAAAGCCGAGATGCGCTCTGCCGCAACGATTTTCCCGCCAATCGCCGCCTGCAATTTTATCTCAAACATTTGTTTTGGAATCGCCGTTTTCAGTTTCTCCACAACTCGTCTGCCTACGCGCTCTGCCTCGTCTCGATAGACTAGCGTCGCGAAAGCCTCAACCTGCTCTTCAGCCACAAGAATATTGAGTCGTACAACATCTGCGGGACGATAACCAATCACCTCATAATTCATCGAACCATACCCACTCGAAACAGTCTTCAAGGCATCGTAAAAATCAACGATAACGGATGCGAGAGGAAGTTCGTATTTTAAAATGACACGATCATCAGATAGATAACTCGTTGTCTGATAAATCCCCTTTCGCTCCTGTGAGAGTTTCATAATCGCACCAATAAATTCTTTTGGCGTAATAATATCCACGTTGACCCACGGCTCTTCGACAAGCTCAATGTGCGACGGATCCGGCAATTCAAGCGGAGACTTAATTAAAAATACATGACTACCTCGACTGGTAACGCGATAAACCACCGACGGCGTAGTGATCATCAGATCGAGATTGAACTCACGCTTAAGTCGCTCCGTGACGATCTCCAGATGCAACATTCCGAGCAAGCCGACACGAAACCCATAGCCAAGCGCGGGAGAATGCTCCGCTTCAAATACAAGCGCGGCGTCGTTGAGTTTAAGTTTCTCCATCGCCTCGCGCAGTTGACTGTACGCGCTTCCCTCCTTACAAAAAATACCAGCGTACACCATTGGCTTGACCTCACGATATCCGGGAAGTGGCAATGTTTCCTCGCCAGCATGCCCTATCGTATCGCCAACACGACACGCAGAAATTTCCTTAAAACCTGTAACGATGTAGCCAATCTGTCCTGTTTCGAGTTCCCTCAAAGGATAATAACCGGGAGTCAGCGCGCCAAGCTCGATGATCTCCGAATCAGTAAATGTCTGGAGCATTTTCATCCGATCACCTTTTTTGAAAGTTCCATCAATCACGCGAACATAGGCGACGACTCCCTTGTACTCATCATACTTGGCATCAAAAACAACGGCGCGAGCTGGCGAAGTCGCCATGTCATTGCCAGACGGTGGCGGAACACGCTCAACAATAGCGTCCAGAAGAGCTGGCACTCCCTCTCCTGTTTTTCCTGATACAAGTAAAATCTCCTCGGGTTTACAGCCGATCAGTTTAACGAGTTCCTCTCTAAATCTCGGAACGTCAGCCGCCGGTAAGTCAATCTTGTTGAGCACCGGAATAATGGTGAGATTTTGCTCAAGGGCAAGATAGAGGTTGCCGATCGTCTGTGCCTGCACACCCTGCGTGGCGTCAACAAGCAAAACTGCTCCCTCGACAGAGGCGAGGGACCGAGAAACCTCGTAGGTGAAATCCACATGCCCTGGGGTGTCAATGAGATTAAGGGCGAAGGAGTCAGATAGGGCAGAGGCTTTGGAAGACTTTTTATAAAACATCCGCGCTGGCGCAAGTTTAATCGTAATGCCTTTTTCGCGTTCAAGCTCCATTGTATCCAAAATCTGCTCCTGCATTTTTCTCTTTTCGACCGTGCCGGTCAGCTCAAGCAAGCGATCCGCCAAAGTTGATTTTCCATGGTCAATATGGGCAATAATGCAGAAATTGCGAATGTATTCTTGTGACGGCATATCGTGCAACTATACGTAAAATAAAGACAAACGTCTAGGTATTGACCGCTAGGCAAAAAGGTGATAGTGTTCCTGAACTGCTCTTGGGGAAAGAATGCACACAGCGCCTCTGTCAGGAATCTTGAACCTAGCTCGTGGCATGATTGTAGATTTGGACAAATGTGATTCAAGAGGTCCGGCTCCGATCAACCTCATTGCGAGAAGAGCTCGCGAGCTTTGGCAGACGGATCAGAAAGAGGCGCGACGCATACTAATGGCGATTGCCGGACAGATTACGCGTGACAATGCACTGACGTCTTTGCGGTGCATCTTGCAGAACGAACAGTCTGACTCACCACTTCTACCTGACCATCCGCTCGGTCGCATCCTCGCCGAAGGGGCGCGAGCGCAAGGCTACTTTGTAAGTACGGTGAACCTTGACGGAGTCGTTATCGTGCACATAGCCGGATACCGAGTCGTCATCAGGCCAACAAGACGAATGCCGCACGGAACGATTGTGCTCCTTCCGCGTGCTTTGCCTCGAACGCAACCGCGCTACAAAACGAATGAGGAGAAAGTCTATGATATCTACCTCGACGCGTGTGTGATACGCTACCACGATTCGAAGTAGAGAATCATCAATAGCCCCGACCATAAACATGGCCGGGGCGAAATTTTTTATTCAATCACAGCTCCGCCGATCACCACGTCGCCATCATAAAAAACAATAAACTGTCCTGGTGTTACAGCGCGCTGTGGTTTGTCAAACTTTACATTCAGACGACTATCATCAAGTATCTTAACCTCGCATTGCTCAAGTGGCTGACGATAACGAATGCGGGCATGGCATGAAAATGAGACGCGAGAATCAACAAGCCAATTCATATCCGTGGCCGTAAGTTCTGTGCGATACAACGCTTCATGAAAGTTACTCGAGACGATTATTTCGTTGCGCTCGGCGTTTTTCTCGACGACATAATATGGCGTCTTCAAGCCACCAATCTCGAGTCCCTCACGTTGACCAATGGTGTAAAACGGCAAGCCTTGATGATCACCAACTTCTTTGCCGTTGGTGTCGACAATTTTACCAGGTTTTTTTTCAATATAATCTTGGAGAAACTCGGTCATGTCGAACTCACCAATAAAACAAACACCTTGACTATCCTTCTTGTCGGCCACAACAAGACCTCGCGCGCGAGCTTCATCACGGACCTGCGACTTCAGCATATCGCCAACAGGAAAAATTACTCGATGAAGAACCTCGCGCGGAATCTGGCAGAGGAAGTATGATTGATCCTTGTTTGGATCCGTCCCGGCCATCAAAACTACTTTATTTTTTATTCGTGCATAATGCCCAGTTGCGACAAACTCACACCCGAGCTTGTCCGCCTCTTTCACGAAGAGAGCAAACTTCATGAACTTGTTGCACATGACGTCAGGATTCGGCGTGCGACCGACGGCGTACTCGCGCACCATGTAATCGACGACTTTCTCCCGATACTCCCTCTCAAAATCAAATGTCAAAAAGGGAATGCCGAGTTGGGCCGCAACGCGCATGGCGTCACGTCGCTCCGTGCGCCAGTCGCACTCTTGAAATTCTTCCGTCTCATCACAGACCTTCGTCGAGCCGCTCCAGTTTTTCATGAAAGCGCCAATCACGTCATAGCCCTGTTCCAACAGCAAGGCCGCGGAGAGACTTGAATCCACTCCGCCAGACATGCCGACAAGAACTTTTGGGTTAATGGATGACACAGAGGAAGAATTTAACAAACTTTTGTGGAATTGTCCACAGTTGAATATCGACTCGATCGATTTGAAGATAGCCTAATCTCGATCAAAGTCATGTTGACTCAATTCGATCGACGCTTTCATAAAATCGGTCAAAAACTTGGCATTGCCTAAATCAGGCAAAAAAAATCACCGACTTGAGTCGGGGATTTTTTATCTCTTTACGACCAGAGAAAAGATTTGTCCGGACAGAAACACTTATATCAACCGGATACTTTCTTCAACCTCTGGCAACAAAATCCCTTCTTTTGCATTTTGATACGCTAGAGCGCTTGAAGCCTCAGGATGCCCTTGATATTTTCGATAAAGTGGCCTAATCCAATCTACTAACTCTCCATCATGGTCTAGCACCCGACTATTATTATTGCTCCTCCTGCTAATGTCAGACATTAAAATTGTGCCTAATTCATCCGTATATTTTCCTCCGCTAGCATCCACTAGATAATCAAAAATGTCAGGATCAGACTCTTGACGAAGACGTTGCATAGTCTCTACAAACCGCCGCGTCTCGGGCGTCAGCGTAAATGCCAGGATTCGCTCCATGCTAATCGTGTCGTTCTCGTCAAGCCCAAGAGATATACGTTGTTCTTTAACTATAAAGCCAGCTCCCCCTCGTCCGGCGGCTAATACTTCGGGGGTAATCTCCTGCCATTTTTTCTCGTCATTAAACTCCTCACAAAATTTTGGCGCGAGTGCAAGTTCAGGAAAACGAAGCAATAACTCAGCTTTTTCTTTTTCCCATACTAGTTGCGCACTTGATTTTTCTGTTTCTGGTTCATGGACAATTTCTGACATATCCATTGGCATCTCTCTCATAAAAGTGGTGTAAATGAATCTTACCCAAAAGCTTATCACTATATTCTTTTTCCGACTAGGTATTTGTAACAGTGTCAAACACTCGAAACAAAAACGCCAGTAAAAACTGGTTGTTTTGGTATGTCTTTATAAAGACAGGCGGCCCATGGACGAAAGTCCAGGGGTCGCGAAGCAGGGGCAGAAGTTGAGGTGTCAGGCCTCAGGGTACTCGTCGACGGACGATGCACGATGCCTGGCATCGATGCTGGCGCGGAGGGCGTTGGCGCCGAGGTACTCGGTCAGGGATCCGTAGTTGGCGGAGAGTGAAGAATCCACTCCGCCAGACATGCCGACGAGAACTTTGCGTCTATTGGCCATATATGGAAACTCTGAAATGCACGCGACCCCCGTAAGCTTGTACGAGGGTCGCTACGTGGAAAAAGAGGCTGGCTACTTATGAACGCCGTGATGACGCATCAGAAAGGCCTTGCATACCGCACCGTGGCGCGATAGAACCCGATGCGGTTCTCGGATTATGCCTGCCTTGCTGATTGAGTAGACGAGGATCGAGAAAATCACAGGAAGTGGATGCGCAGTGCTAGAGTGAATTGTCGCGCGGTGCCAGACAGGACCGTCCTTGCTTCCTTGCCTGAAGCTGAAACGCCACACCCGATCATCAGATCCACTACCGCTCTTGTTCATGCTGACCACCATGACCGATGGCTTATTCCTCATTACGCCAGCAAGGATTTCTGCGGGGCTGACGGTGATGATACGTTTGTTTTCGAGCCACTCTGAAAAGCAGTCGAATAATGAATAAATTGGCGGGACCCAAAGCATACTCACCTCGATCTGAACGTTGGTATACACCATTAGAAAATTACAGTCAAGATGATCGTGGCAATAATGATGCGATAAACCGCAAACCATACGTAGCTTGTTTTTGAAATAAATCGCAACAACCAACGGATGCTAAAAATGCCTGCCACGAGCGCGGAGACAAAGCCGAAAAGCATTGGCAACCAATCTACCGAGGCTCCACTCGAGATGATTTTGGCGGAAGTGAAGGCCACAGCGCCAGCAATTGCAGGGATGCTTAACAAAAATGAAAAACGCGCCGCCTGAATGCGATCCATACCTGTAAAGAGTCCGGCCGAAATCGTAATACCGCTACGAGAGGTACCTGGAATTAGAGCAATCGCCTGACCGATACCGGCAACGATCGCTTGCTTCCATCCGACAGAGGTATACGTTTTGCGCTTGGCCGCCACTTTGTCGGCGATGGCAAGCACGAGGCCCCAAAAAATCAAACTCACCGCGATCAACTTCGCCGATCGAAACGTCGCCTCAATGACGTCACCAAACATCAATCCGACAATCACTGCCGGAATCGTCGCCACAATAATCATCAGCGCTAACTTTCTATTGGCAACGTCGTCCACCGTACTTTTACTAGCCGGCCGGCTACTAAAAAAACGTAGGCAGCTTATGAGCATTCCTTTAATCTCTGACCAGAAGACATAGACGATGGCAATCAGCGTTGCCAAATGCATCGCCACATCAAACACTAATCCATGATCAGCCCAGCCAAAAATCTGTGGCACCAAAATTAAATGCCCTGAACTCGAGATCGGTAAAAACTCGCTGATGCCCTGAACGACGCCTAACACCAACGCTTGAATGATACTCATGCAGAGGTAATCTATTTACTTAGCCAATCAATAATCCGCTCCGTCAAATCCGCTTGTTTGGTGAGCATCGTTTCCGCATGACCCGCGCCGCTCAACAACCACAAATCTGTCTTGTCTGGATTCAACTGATGCAGGGCCTGCACGCCTTCATAGGCGCGGTGCTCGTCGTCATCGCTGGCGACTAACAAGACTTTTTGATCTGGATGCAACTGTGTAATTTTATCATCAGTCGACACTCCGCGATACAACAGCCCCGGCGAAAGAGCGATCACCTTTTTCATTCCAGGATGCTGAACCGAAAACCAAATTGCCAAATTCGCGCCGATCGATCCGCCGATGATAATCGTATTTTCCTCACGCGCTCCGAGGCTTTTTAAATACTCAAACGCCGCTTCGACGTCGAGTATCTTGGCCTTGTCGTCGGTAAACGTCTCATAATCGAGCTTCCCACCCATGGTCGACTCCCCATGCCCGCGTTCGTCGATCGCCAATCCAGTAACCTCGTGCTCACCCTGCAGTTTCGTCGCCAGGGCGTCCCAACCTTCTTTAGTCGAAGGCCGCATGTGCAAAAAAATAGCAAAGCGTTCCGATCCGCCTTTGTACAAATTACCGACGATTGTGACGCCGTCGGACGTAGTGAAAGAAATCTTTTCTGACATAAACGGAAATTATTTAGTCTCCAAAAACTTAAGATAACACTCATTACAATACACCGTCCGCTCGGGAAAAGAAAAATTTCTATAAGTGACTATCGCTTGCGCGCACAATCCACAGACGGCCTCCTCAACGATTGGTGAATTAGACAATCGGATGAGTTCGGTCAGCCGTGTAACAAAGTGCTTACGCGGCAGTGGCCAATGCTTGGCCTTATACATCTGTCTCTCGACTGAAGTGATCGTGTAGTACCGCCCAATTTCAGGGTCATAGATCGCCTGGTCTGTTGGTTGCGGGCCGAGCACCTGACCACGGCGAGGATCAAACGTCGGCGCATCGTATTCACGCAGACGTTGCGCGGAATAGCTGACGTAGAGTTCCCCGGCAGAGTATTGGAATCCTGACGGAGAAAATTTGGCCTCAAAAAAACGGCCATACTCCCCACTCGCAAGCATCCTAGTTTTGAGTTCGTCTACCAGCGGCCAGTATTCCTCTTCCGTGTATTGCTTATTGAAGACGCAGAATTTTTTACGCTGAAGACCAACGCAAGCAAAACAATTTTCGCAGTCACGACAGTTGTGACAGTACTCACAAGAAATACACTTGTTTGTACCAGCGCAAAATTTGTTTTTTGCCCCGTAGCCTCCGCCGGTAGACAGGTAACAATCTTGTTCGTAACCTCCGCCAGAGGTATAGGCGCAACCGCTATTTTCCAGACCAAACCGACAACGATAACAGTCTGTCGATTTACTCTGCAAAAAACACCCGTCACAACGAACGCACCCAAACAGATGTTCCCCTTCCGCCTCGGTGTTACCAACGGAAAAGGCGAACGGCCAGACACCTTGCGATTTCCAAAGCGTGAAAAACTTTTGCCAGTATGCTTCAACGACGTCAGCATCGGATAAATCTATCTGACCAACACGTTGTTGATATTCCTCTTTGCTTAACTGCTCGTTGAACCAAATATATTTTTTATGGCGCTGATTCGTGGCGCCGAAGCAGGAGTCGCAATTCCAGCAGTCAAACAGAAATGAGGAGTTCAGACAGGCCCGCGACTCATAAACAAACTGACAATCACTGATCTCGTTGCTCCCGCCGCACTGATACGATCGCGCCACCTGAATACCGTTGCCGACGTCAATGCAATCCTCCCCTTTAATAAGGGCGTAGGTATAAAAACAACGGTTAAGTAAATGCGAACCGGCGACGCAATAGCAATTCTGTACGCCAACACACCCAATGGCAATGGAGTTAACGGCTTGCACACAGCGTGTTGGATTATGGGGAACGGTCGTTACCAAGTCCCACAGTTGATCCATCACTGATCGAGTCGGATCAATCTCTTGCGCCGCACTAGTATAATCCGCCGAAGCCCACTCGTCTTCGCTGACGATGGGAATCGGATTGTCCGGATGAATCGCGGAGAGAAGCGGCCGACCGGTCGTCATGTGAGGCTTCCAGAAAAAGGCCAAACCGGTGTTGAAGCCATTCAAATAGTCAAGCAATTTATCCGGCTCCATGCCGATCGGCGGTACCTGAAATTTGCGACAAATTTCGGCATCATTATCTTGCGGCATGACGTCAATAATCATTTTAATTTTGCTGTCGAAGTTCGGAGTCTTGGACATATCAGCCATTTTGTTCGATAAACTTGAGGTAATCCTCTCGACAGTATACATGACGCTCGGTAAAAAGATTGTTGACGTAAGTGGTGACCGGCTTGCCGCAATCAAAGCAGGTGTTTTCCATTTTGACCGGTGTGTTGGACATATTGACAAATTCTGAAAGAATGGTATCTTATAGTCATCACTACGAAAAGGACCCTTATGCAGTTTCGTCTGCATCGGGGGCCTTTTCATTTTTGGCCTATACGAGGTCGATAATCCATCAGGTATCCAATCGCCACGTTCGTCCTTTTCAGAAGAATAGAACAGTGCTTGTTTGGAGAAAGAATCGAGACCAACTTTCTTTTTTCACTCAAAAATACAACCAAACTGGCATAGTCACCATCTCCAGAAACAATAATGGCCTTGTCACAATTTTGTTCATAAACATCAACAACAGCTCACACCGTACTTTTCTTCCAACCAGACACGAAAGCGACGATAATCAAGTTTCCA
>ERZ1292640.1315-Hain-H43-02um-R1-1315-length-20586-cov-57_pt1 | contig 20586 bp, 22 predicted proteins | sample MGYA00564404_ERZ1292640 | MGnify/ENA primary metagenome ERZ1292640 (study PRJEB36523, sample SAMEA6512636) | groundwater metagenome | collected 2019-01-08 | study: AquaDiva: Metagenomics assemblies of 32 groundwater samples
GACAAGAACTGCTGCAATCTCACTAACAGATAATCTTGGTATTACAGATTCAGTAGCAAAGACAAGAACTGCTGCAATCTCACTAACAGATAATCTTGGTATTACAGATTCAGTATCAGCTGACTACATCAAAACCATTTCACTAGCTGAAAACCTTGGCATCTCAGAAAATATTCTCTTGACAAAAACATTTGCATCTGAACCAGAATCAGAACAAGCAGAATCAGAACAAGCAATATCAGATAATGCAAACGGGAGAGGTAATGTGGGAGTGAATATACCGGGGGCAAGCATTAAAGGAATACCAAATACTCCTGGTTTTGAATTCCAATTGTCTACCAAATTGGAAATAGCAATGATTTCTTATGACAAATGCGAACAAAATATTGTAAAAATATTTGTTGCATCCAATGGTGACTCTACTCCAACAGTGCAACTAGTAGGTGCTTCCTCAACAATGATTCAAGCTAAACTAGTTTCAGAATCTATTTCATCTGTTATTGAATCCCACATATTTGCATACGAATCTCCTCTTTTATCCAATACAGAATTCTTCATGGTTACTGCTCAAACTACTAGTCGAGGAATAAGTAATACTGTTGCTACTCTAGTTGATGTAGCTCAATGCAAGCAGACATTAATGTTCCAAAAAGATATTCCAAATCTACCATCTCCAGATGAGTCAAGCTCTGTAGAGATTTTTGATCTCAAGATCAATTTAGATGATGATGCAAAGCGAGCGTCACAGATGAGTAATGCATATGTAAGTGATCATGCATTGTCAGTTTCAGCTATTGTAAACAGTCCAAGTGATCTTAAACTGGCAGAGATTAGATTTGTGACATTAGATGGTCAGCACTACTCGCTTCTCAAGGAGAATATGGTTATTACAAGTATAGGTTTACCAGATCTGTATTCTGTATCCGGAACAATCCCATATGATACAATGTCACCACCTGCAATAATTTATTGGGTTAGAGTGATGAATCAAGACGCAGTGATACATGACTCTGAAAAGTACACCATAGGAGTAAAACCCACAGAACCTATTTCTGCAAGTATGAAGATAGATTCAAAACAACATGATATGTCTGGAACCACCATTTATCAATCTGTTTCATTTTACAACACAAGTACAGAACCAATCTATGGATATACTACGGTCTCAATTAATGATACCCCTGTGTTCACATCTGAATCACAGCTCTATTTGCCGGGAGTAACTGAGATGCCTCTATCTTGGCACATACCTCATGTCAACGAATTCATAAGATATGACATTACATCAAAAACTTATGCATATGATGAGATATTTGAAAACAATACCACATTAGATGTATTTCCATCTACCAAAGTAATTCCTCTTGGCACAATTAACATCTCCACTCTAAAAGATCTTGATGGAAACAAAATGGCAAAACCATTCACATTTTATTCTTCATTAGAAAACATTGAAGGTGATTATAGAGTAATAATGCCTGATGGCACATGTATCATAGGAACTTTAGAGAGTTGCCTAGTTAATGAAAGCACATCTGAAACAAATAACGCATCTATTACTGTAAATGACAAAACATACCAGATTAGATATTCTGGAAATCAAAGCAATTTTGAGCGATTCTCTATAATGTCTGATGATTTGGCTGAAGGAAATTGGATAGTCCAAATTTATTCAGAAAAAGATGGTAAGATACTAGATTCGAGAGGAAAAATTAAAGTATCTTATCATATTTTGGAGTAAATAATGAACTCTGGATTAATATCAACTAATTCCGGCGCCCATTTGTTTACTTTGGTGATAATATGAAAAGATTCACAATACCTATTTTTATAATCTTGATTCTTGGCATAGCATTATTCCCTAACTTGGTTTCTGCGCAACCAAATGAAATGCCAGAATGGGTGTCCCAAGTCATTCAACACTGGTCAAATGGAAACATCAATGATGTTGAATTCTTTTATGCCATGGATTTTCTTGCAAATAACAACATAATTACAAAATCTTCATTTAAGAATCAACTAGTGAAAATACAAAAAACTAGCGATGCAGAATATACGCTTGTGCATTCCAATTATAGAGTTTTTGTTGATTCTTTTCCAAAAGATTCCAATCTAGATTATTCTATAATTGATGATGCCGTATTATTCTGGGGGGGAAATAACGTTAACTTTATTCTAGTTGATGATCAACACATGGCAAATGCCAAAATCTTTTGGATTAAGGAAATGGATGGACCAAATGATGGGTATATGGTCAAAAGAGATAGAATAGAGATTGGTCTTGGAACAAGCATCGATGGCAAATGGCATGAATATGATAAAAAATCCATCTCCTTTTTGTTAAAACATGAACTAGGGCACTTTCTTGGATGTCCGCACAGTACAGATCCGCAAAACATCATGTATCCCAAGTATAATGAATACACAAAATATGACCAGCTACCTGTTTGCTAATGTGTTTGATTCATTTACAATTTGATTCATCATCTAGATTATCTCTAGCCAATGAGGACAGATCTAAAATGATTAGTACGAAGGCAAAAATCAGCAAAATAATGCATAAAATTATGAGTGCTTCCTTAACCTAGTCCGAAGTTTCAGTTATAAGCATCAATTTACTTTTACAATATGTTGCCGGGAAGTTCAATTGGTCAGCGTCTTGTGTTAACTAGTTTTGGTGAAAGTCACGGTAAATCCATAGGGGCTGTTTTAGATGGTTGTCCAGCAGGATTAGAAATAGATGAAAAAGAAATTCAAAAAATGCTAGATCTTAGAAAACCAGGTCAATCACTGATTTCTACACAACGTAAAGAGGGAGACATTGTAGAAATTATTTCAGGAGTCTTCAGAGGGCATACCACTGGAGCACCAATCACAATGATAGTTTGGAACAGTGATCAAAAATCAACAGATTATGAAAACTTGAAAACAAAGCTCAGACCAGGACATTCAGATTATCCGGCCATGATAAAATACAATCATTTTAACGACTACAGAGGAGGCGGTAGATTCTCTGGAAGATTAACTGCTACTCATGTGATGGGTGGTGCAATTGCAAGGAAATTATTAAAAGTAACATTGGGTGTTGAAACAAATTCATTCACAACACAAATTGGAAAAATAAAAATGGAAAACAAATTTGACGAAAAAATGATTAATTCAATTTATAAAAATGAAGTAAGATGTCCTGAAGAAAATACAGCAAAAAAAATGAAGGAGTCAATATTAGATGCCAGAAAAAAAGGAGATTCACTTGGAGGAATAATTGAATCAGTCACTACAAATGTACCAGTTGGCATAGGAGAACCAATTTTTGGATCATTAGAATCTGATTTGAGTAAAGCAATATTCTCAATCCCATCTGTGAAAGGAATAGAGTTTGGTTCTGGATTTGAAGGATCTAAACTATATGGTTCAGAAAACAATGATCTATACACCATAAAAAAAGGAAAGATAATCACAAAAACTAACAATTCAGGAGGGATTTTAGGTGGAATATCAAACGGTATGCCAATAACAATAAGAATTGCATTCAAACCTGCATCATCCATAGCACAGAAACAAAGTACTGTAGACATTAAAACCAAAAAAATTACAATATTACAAGTAAAAGGAAGACACGATCCATGTGTAGTTCCAAGAGCACCCCCAGTAGTAGATTCACTAGTGGCTCTAACTTTGGCAGATCATGCTCTTTTATCTGGAGCAATCAAGCCTGCATTATAGCGATATGTCAGACATTGACCAACTTCGCAATAGAATGGATGAGATCACTATTGAAATGATCAAGATGCTTAAAATCAGAACAGGCATTTCTAAAGAAATTGGAGAAATTAAAAAAAACATAGGAAAAGGTGTTACAGATGAAACTCGAGAAGACAATTTACGTACAAAAGTAATCACATTGTGTAATGAGTTAAATTTTGATGAATCAATTGCAACAAAATTTTTAAATTTTTTACTTAATGAATCGATCAAAGTACAATCAGATAACAAACAAACACATCTATCGATTTTTTTTAAAGCAAAATCAATGGAACGAGAAGGTAAGAAAATTATTCATATGGAAGTTGGAGAACCTGATTTTTTACCACCGCAAATTGTAAGAAAAGCACTTGAAGAAGTTTTTGATAAAGGATTTTTAAAATACGGTCAAGCAAAAGGTCTGCCGTCATTTAGAGATGCACTTGCAAAATATTCATCCAAAAAGTTTGGTGTAAACATTTCACAAGATAACATAATAGTTAGTCCAGGTGCACGATTTTCAATTTTTACAGCAATCAACACATTACTAAATCCGGGAGACGAGTTAATCATTATAGAACCAGCATGGCCTGCATACAAGGATTGTGCGTTAAATGCAGGAGTTAAAGTCAGAACTATAACTACCACACTAGAAGGGAAATGGGAACCTACAGTTGAGCAAATTGAAAAAGTGATAAACAAAAATACAAAAATGATTGTATTGAACTATCCAAACAACCCAACAGGAAAAATTCTTCCTGAAAAACTACAAGATGAAATTGTAGATATAGCAATAAAAAATAATTTATACGTTCTTAGCGATGAGATTTATTCACATTATGCATTTAAGAAATGGAAAAGCATACTTTGCTATAATTATGATAAAAGTATCATAACTCAATCATTTTCAAAATCCCATGCAATGACAGGGTTTAGAATTGGATATGCCATTGCAAGTCCCAAAATTATTGATATACTGTCAAAATTAGAGGCACTTTGTCTCACAAATGTTTCTGAGCCTATTCAATATATTGCCATGAAAGCGTTAGAAGCAGACATATCAAACAATACTAATACAGTACAAACCAGACTAAAAGTACTGACTGAAAAGGCAAAAGGGATGAATTTGGACTTTGTTGTGCCTGATGGTGCAATGTACCTTTTTGCTCGTGTCAATCAAGAGGGATTTAATGGAGTGCAATTTGCAAACAGTCTTTTAGAGAAAGGATTAGCAGTAGCACCAGGAGAAGGTTTTGGAGAGTACAAGAATTTCATTAGAATATCTGCATGTCAAAACGAAAAAACACTAATGGAAGGAATGAATATACTGGATAATATGATGAGACATAAGCAATGAAAAAGAAGATTACAATAATTGGGGTAGGAGGTCAAATGGGACAATGGTTTGCAAAATATTTCTTAGCGAATGATTTTGAGGTAACAGGTTATGATACTGAAAATAAAATTCAAGGAAAAGGAATCATTCAAGCTAATTCACTGGTAGGTGGAATCCTAAATGCAGATTATGTAGTGTTGTGCACACCCACAAGAAGAACTCCCGAAATAATCAGATTAATTGCAAAAGAAATGAAACGCGGAACATATCTAATTGAAATATCATCTGAAAAATCTAAAGTGGTAGCATCATTATCAAAAATGCCAGCAAAAATTAATCCGATATGCATCCACCCCATGTTTGGGCCTGGAGCAAAATCCATCAAAGGACAAAACATAATTTCAGTTCCAGTAAAAGATGCGAAAAAAGAATTAGCAGTTGCAAAAGAACTTTTTGATGGAGCAAATTTTGTAACAATTGATGCAATTGAACATGATAAAAAAATCGCAGTGATTTTAGGATTAACACATTTGATGAATCTTGTTTTTGCAAACATAATTTCAAAAGATGAAAAAATGTCATTAACAGAAAAAATGTCTGGAACAACTTTTAGAGTTCAAAAAATTCTAGCTGAAAGCATCATGACAGAATCACCAGAATTAATTGAAACAATTATCGCAAATCCAGAAATCAGAAGAGGTGCAGAAGAGCTTTGGAAAGATATAGGAAGATTACTCACTGCAGTGCAAGAATCAAAAACAGAAGAAGTGATAAACTACATCAAGACTTGTCAAGAAAAACTCTCTACAAATACAAATTTAGAGGAATCATATAAAAAATTGACAAAAATGGTAAATGCAATTGAAAAATAAAAGAAATGCACTCAACCAAGATTGTGACATCTTTTATTCAAGATGATCAAAAATTACTTATTCTTAGAAGAAGTGACAAAGTAAAAACTATGAAAGGTCTTTGGGCAGGAATTAGCGGCATTATAGAAAAAAATGAAATCCCATTAACAAGAGCAAAAATTGAAATTCATGAGGAAGTAGGAATTTCTGAAGACAAAATTAAATTTGTAAAAGCTGCAGAGAAATTAAGAGTGAATTCACCACAGTATGAAAATCACGAGTGGGAGATATTTCCATTTTTGTTTGAAGCAAAAAACCCTGATATCAAACTAAATTGGGAAAATTCAGAATATACATGGATTACGATAGATGAATTGAGAAACTACAATACAGTTCCTAATCTTGAAAAAGTATTACAAAATTTGTTGTAATTTTTCTTCTTTGGCATATTGTTTTTGTTGTGGCAACATCACATAGACACATGCACCACCACACATTGTACATGGAACATTGTTTCCAGGTCGTTGACCAGTTCGACTATGAATTCTAGCTGCTTCCTCTGGATCAATAGATAATGCAATTTGTTTTTCCCAATCTAATGTACGACGAGCTTCAGTCATTGCCATATCCCATTTTATTGCCTTGTCACGAATTTTCACTAAATCAGCTGCATGTGCAGCAATTCTATATGCAATTAAACCAGCCTTAACTTCTTCAGCATTTGGTAATGCGAGGTGCTCAGATGGCGTAAGATAACACAATAAATCTACACCCTCACTTGCAGACACAGCAGCACCAATGGCACTTGCTATATGATCATGTCCAGATGCAACGTCAGTTACCAAAGGACCTAAAACGTAGTAAGGAACATCGCCGATTAGAGATTTAGCCAATCTAACATTAGCAGCTACTTCGTTTAATGGAACATGTCCTGGACCTTCCACCATTACTTGAATATCTTGCTCATGAGCACGTTTGGTTAATTGTGCCACATTGATCATTTCTTGAACCTGAAGTTCATCATGAGAGTCAAGAATAGATCCAGGTCGTAGTGCATCACCCAAACTAAATGTGATGTCATATTTTTTAGCAATTTCAATAAGATAGTCATAATGGGTCAGATATGGATTTTCTTTATCATGTTTTAGCATCCATGCAGCAGTGATTGTTCCACCTTTACTTACAACACCACCATATCGTTTGACTTTTAGAATTCTTTTTGCAATGTCTTTTGTAATTCCACAGTGAATAGTTGTATAATCAACACCATCTTTTGCATTGTTTTCAAATGCATTTAGAAAATCATCCTCAGTTAAGTTTAAAGGATTTTTATGAACTTCCACACCATAATTATATGCCTCATAGATAGGCACAGTTCCAAATGTTATTGGTGCAACATCTAACAAAGCTTGTCTTATTTTTCTAACATCTCCACCATCGCTTAAATCCATCATTGTATCTGCATGATATTTTACTGCAACTTTTGCTTTTTCAATCTCTTCCTCCAAGTTTACATTAAGTGTAGAAGTACCAATGTTAACATTGACTTTTGTTTTAAGACCTTTACCAATTCCAACATTGTGAATTTTTTGAGGTCTAACATTATTACTAGGAATAATAATTGAACCACTCGCAATTTTAGGGATTAACCATTCTAATGTGACGTCTTCATCTTTTGCCACTCGTTTCATTTCCTCAGTAGCAACACCTCTTCGTGCCGCACTCATTTGAGTACCCATAAAGTAATCTATGTTTTTGCCTGATTTAAACAATCATGAGAAGCATTGAAACATCAGGATTGCTAAAAATTCTCAACACAGTAATCGTAAAATTGATCGATGATGCATGCTCCAATAAGCAATTATCACCAAGTAGAATGATAAAAAATACAGTCATAGAGATAGAGAATTTGAAAGATAGATTTTGCTCATTTGAATGTGTTAAAGAGGTTTTACAACTAAATTAACAGTCATAGAGATAGACCGGATTGTAAATCTGAACGCTCAGATTTAATTCGTGAAATTCTTTCTAAAATAGGTGTGATTATACGCTCAGAATCATCAGAATTAAGAAAAATTTGTTTGATTTCACCTACTCTTTGAATTAATTCCATCTCAGATAAAACTAAAGATATGTATTTTCTGAGATTCTGATTTTCTTTTATAAGAGATTCCATGTTATTCATATTTTCTATTTACTTGAGCTCCAAGTTTCCGTAATACTATAATGAATAGAAGAGTCAGAAACAAAATATTTTTTGCCACACTTGAAGCATTGCCAAAGAAAAACATTGTTAATTTTCTTTTGATATTGCATAGGTAACAAACATACAGTACACAGTAATTCATCAGGAGTATCATCTACTAGCGGAATTTTATTTGTGTTCAAATTAACAAATAAAAATTATTTTAGATATATAAATGCCCTATCATGATCATGAAATAAATCAAATTAAAACATGAGGGTTTAGAAATATGGAAAACAAAAATTAGAATGAAAAGGAAAAATAGATTAGGACAAGTAGTTTTGAAAATATAATATGAACTTACTTTCAATAGGAGGTTCGGATCCATCATCAGGGGCAGGTATACAAAGTGATATCAAAACATTTGATTTACTAAATGCCCATGGGTTAACAGTAATCACTGCAATAACAGGTCAAAATACATCTAGTTTTGGAATGATCGAACCAGTGTCACAAAAAATATTGAAAAACCAACTAGACTCGGTAATGTCGGATTTTAAAATTGACGGAATTAAAATTGGAATGGTATACAGTTCAGAAATAATAAAAACAATATACAGAGAATTAAAAAATAAAAAGATCCTAATTGCATTAGATCCAATAATAAAATCAACCACAGGAGGTTTGCTTATTGAAAAAACAGCTATCAATGATTTTAAAAAATTTCTAATTCCATTGGCTACGGTTATTACACCAAATAAATTTGAAGCCGAATTTTTATCAAAAATCAAAATTGACTCAAAAAAATCACTTCAAAAAGCTGCTCAAAAAATTCAAAGTATGGGTACAAAAAATGTTGTAATTACAGGATTGGAAATAAAAAACGACCAAATTTCAGATTTTATACTGGAAGGAAAAAACCAATACACATTATCAGGTAAAAAAATTCCAAAAATCAATCATGGAAGTGGATGTAATTACTCATCATCACTGTTATTTTCGCTGGCAAGTGGAAACTCGTTAAAAAAAGCAGTAAAATTTTCAAAACAATTTACATATAATTCAATTAAAAATGCCAAGAGTGTAGGGTATGGAATAGACATCACACAAATAAAAGGCAAAGATGTAATTCATACAGAACTAGCTCATGCAATTAACAAGTTTATAGAAATCAAGAATATTTACAAAAATATTCCTGAATGTCAAACAAATTTTGTTTTTTCAAAAAAAAATCCAAAGTCAATTAATGATATTCTAGGAATTTCAGGCAGAATCGTAAAAACTGGAAATAAAATCACAGTTGCAGGAAATTTGTCATATGGGGGATCAAAACACGTTGCAACAGCGTTAATTACAATGAATAAAAAATATCCAGAGATACGTTCAGCAATTAATTTAAAATATAATAAAGAAACTATTTCAAAATTAAGGAAAGTGAAATTTGTCATTTCCAGTTATGATAGAAATGTAGAACCCAAGAATGCCAAAACCAAAGAAGGATCTTCCGTAGGATGGGGGGTAAAATACGCAATAAAAAATTTAGAAGAACCACCAGATGTGATTTATCATAAAGGAGATTTTGGAAAAGAGCCAATGATAATAATTTTTGCCAAAACACCTACATTGATTATTGAAAAAATTTCAAAATTGTTTATTTAATTTTTAAGTATAATAGAAATCCATACTTGAACATAAATAGTCATATCTCAAATAGAAATTCGTGAAAGCAGTAATTCTTGCAGGCGGATTAGGCACAAGATTACAACCATATACAACATTTCTTCCAAAACCAATGTTACCATTAGGAGAAAAGCCAATTTTAGAGCATCTGGTTGAGTGGTCAAAGAAAAATGGCATAAAATCAGTTGTATTGTGTGTCAGTTACCTAAGGAAAACAATTGAAGATTATTTTGAAGATGGTAAGCGATTTGGCGTGAGCATCGAGTATGCAGTTTCCAACAAACCATTAGCTACAGCAGGTCAACTTAAAACAGCAGAGGAATTCATTGACGGTACTTTTGTTTGTATGTATGGGGATTCCATATTTGATTTTAATTTACGAAATATGATAAATCAACATCAGCAAAAAAAATCATTTGTTACAATGAGTTTGTATGAATATAAAACAAATCTGCCATACGGAGTCATTGAAACAACCAAAACAGGCAAAGTAATTGCTTGGAATGAAAAACCAGAAATCAAGGCAAATATCAATATGGGTTGCTATGTGATGGAGCCAGGAGTAATGGATCTAATTCCAAAAAACATACCATATGGAATGGATGATGTAATTAAAAAAGCAATGACTAAAAAGAAACTAATTGGCAGTATTGTTTCTAAAAAAGGATTTCTAGATATTGGAAACAAAGCATCATACAAAAAAGCAAATCAAGAATATCTTCAAAAACTAGGAAACATATGATAAGAAAAAATGAGCGACATAACAATTAGAAAATTACAAAAAGATGATCTTTGGAATGGGTTTTTACTTACATTAGATTCGCTTCGTCAAGCAAGTAACATAGATAAAAAAACTGCAGAAAAAATATTTGATAAAATAAATTCAAATCCAGATCACATTGTGGTAGTTGCTGTAATAGAAGGAAAGATAGTGGGTTCAACTACACTACTAATAGAAACCAAGTTTATTCATAATGGAGGCAAGGTTGGTCATATAGAAGATGTTGTCGTAGACAAAGAGTATCAAAGAAAAGGAATAGGAGAGAAGATTATCACATATCTCTTAAGATATGCAAAAGATCAAGGATGTTACAAAACTATTCTGGATTGCGTGGATGACGTAAAGCCATTTTATGAAAAATTGGGCTTTAAACATAATGCAAATGCATTAAGATTTGATCACATTTAGAAATATTCTTTTTTCGGACGTTTCTTGTTTGTTTTTATCAGAATAAGTCCAACTATCATCACAGGAATAGAGATGCCCATGAAAAGTGGTGGAGTTATGAATACAGCGTCAGTAACATATGAAGCAACGAGTTTATCTAAAAGAGTATAGCAATACGCCATTCCGATTAACAAAATTATTCCACCACCAAGTATCAAAGAACCAATTTGTTTAGACCCATAACGTCTTGACAGAATAAACGAAAGTCCAGCTAGAATAGATGCGGGAGCCACTCCAATAGAAATGAATTGAAGAATTTTTGGACTGGGGTCAAATGAAACACCAAATTCAAGATTTGTAGAAACATCAGTCATAAAATGATAGATTGAAATTAATTCTCCAGCAAACATTGCAAATAATCCAACACTTGCAATTGCAGCCCATTTTTCAAGTGACATAATATTAACAAAATCTAGTTGATAATTAAACTGTTCAAACGATACCAACTAGATTGGCCAATTCTTTTCTGCAAGACGCACCAAGTTTTTCTGCTGCCTGTTCTGGAGACAAGTCATTAAGGAAAATACCATAACCACGCTCAAGACCTGACCAAGGTTTAGTTATTGGATAAATTTCAATATGCCAATGAATTTGTCTACTGTTTTTCTTTTCAGGAGATAAATGAAATACCATGTTATATGAAACGTCTTTAACTGTTTTTGCCAAACCGCCAAGTGTAGAGCGTAAAATAAGGGACAAATCATTGATTTCTTTTTGAGTAATTTTAGAAAAACTAGTCGTGTGTTTTTTTGGAGAAATACAAAACTCGTAGGGATATGATGGGGCCCAAGGACAAAATGCAATGAAACCTTCAGTTTGAAGAACTTGTCTAGGACCGCCCATTTCAGCGTTAACAGTTTGACACATTGGACATACTCCTTTTTCATTAAGAATTTTGTAAGATGCTTCTGCCTCTGCTTCAATAATCGGAGGAATTGTTGAAAATGTCAAGATATTCAAATGAGGATGTGGATTTTGGCTACCTGCAAACTCGCCCTGATCAGCATAAATTGAAACATATGTCACACCCTTTTGAGTATAAAGCCATCGTAATCTATCTTGAACAACTACGAGTATGTTTGACCATTGCTCAGTATCAATTGTAGCTAGTGTGTCCTTTTCTTTAGGAGAAGCAACTACAATGTAATGATAACCGTAAGCTGGTTCACTATAATGAGGTCTATCACTGTACGAGTTTTCAGTCTCAATTGAAACTATAGGATTCTTACTTTCAAAAACTCTAATCGACCAACCTTGAACATATTCATCATCAAAATCTTGAAGACGTTGCAACATGCCATCTTTTGCAACTAGTGAAAGAACAGATGGATTTGTCATAGCTTCGTTTCCAGGAGCAAATGGAGATTTTTTTAGATCAATGACTTTATCATCTTTTTTAGAGACAATCATAAAACGCTCAGAAGCATAATCTTTGCGCATGTCCCCCATAATTCATACTTGAAGTTGAAGTATGTTAAAACGTTTTCCAATACACTGAAAAATTAAAAAATAAAAAATCAGAGTTAAAACAAAATTTCATTTTAATAAAATACAACATTCATCAATGATACAAATATTTTGTAGTAAAAATTATCAGATGGTTTTCCAAATGGTAAGAAGTTTATTTTGATCGCGTATTTTGATGCAAGATTTAAAGGAGAGCAGTAAAAAATTGGGAAATATGGATAGTATCAATAATTCAGATATTCACATGATTTACGTCCTTTTAGATGGAGTCGGTGATCTTCCACATCCTGATTTAAAGGGTAAAACACCACTTGAGGCTGCCAGTACACCGACTCTTGATAAATTAGCACAAAACGGAGTAATTGGAGAAGTGATTTCAGTAGGAAAAGGAATAGCTCCAGAATCAGACATTGCAGTTTTCAATATGTTAGGATACAGATTTCATCATGTAGATTATGCAGGCAGAGGCGTCATAGAAGCAATTGGTGTCGGGATTGACTTTAAAGATGGAGACTTGGCATTAAGAGGAAATTATGCCACATTAAATGATGAAGGAATAATTATCGATAGACGTGCAGGAAGACACATAGAAAAAAATGATGCCGATGGAATTGCAAAAGAAATTGAAAATAAAATTAAATTTTCATATCCAAATACATCAGTAGTTGTATCACCCACAATAGGACATAGAGTCACAGTAAGAATTAGAACAGATGGTGAAAAACTTTCATCGCAAATAACCAATACAGATCCTGCATATGGCAGGGTAGAAGGTATGGGAATAGCAAAAGCAGTTGGAGATTTTTTACGAATTGAAAAATGTTTTCCTCTTGAAGAGACAGAAATTGCCAAGAAAACAGCAAAATTAGTTAACGAGTTTACAGAGCAATCACTAAAAATTATGAAAGAAAGTTCGATCAACAAAAAAAGAAATGATGCTAAAAAGAAAAGTCTAAGCTGTATTTTACTAAGAGATGCAGGAAACAAATATCCAGACGTGAAACCCATCAATGAAATGTATTCTATGAACTTCTCATGTATTGTAGATATGCCCGTAGAACTTGGAATTTCAGAAGTACTAAAAATGAAAGCATATGAAGCAGGTGGGTTGACAGATTATGAAGAAAAAGCAAAAGTGGCTGCAAAAGCAATGGAAACTCAAAATGTAATTTATGTTCACCTAAAAGGACCAGATGAATTTGGGCATGATGGCGATGCGATTGGAAAAATGAAAAATATTGAAGAGATTGATCAACGATTTTTCAAAACATTACTTGAGAATATTGATTCTAGTAAAGTAGCCATAGTTATTTCTGCAGATCATTCAACTCCATGTATCAACAAAGGTCACAGTGATGATCCTGTACCAATTTTAGTGTCAGGTGACTTTATCAAAAATGATGGCACTACAAGAATGACTGAAAATCAAGCTAAGAAAGGAAGTATAGGTCTCATTCAAGGAGCTGATGTAGTAACAACAGCTCTCAATTTAATTAAATCTCAAATATAATCAAATCTTTAATTTTCTGCATTTCTTTTATTTTATTTCGAATTCTATCAACATCAATGTTACCATACATGGCAGGAGAATCACCTAATTTTTCTAATGCACGACCTAACATACCAACACCAATACGGTTCTCGTCTTTTTGTTTATGAGCAAAAGCTACAGCAAGAAGAATAATTCCTTGTACAAGTTCTTTTTCTGCACCATAGCATTTTTTCCAAACGCCTTCCAAAGATTCATGACTTTCCCAAAATCTTTCATTGTTAAAATAAAAAATACCATCCTTGATTCCCTCTTCTTTTTCAATTTTTTCTTCGACTACATGTCTTGTATTATCTAATTCACCGATTGGACTTAATTTTCCAATTAACATACCCAGCTCATCGGGATTAACAGAGACATCAAATTCTACAAATTTACTTGCTACGCGAGCAACTCTTATCGAGGCGTTCATGTCTGAGCAGATCTCTCTTGCTCTATGAACAAGATCAGATGAATTTATTGTACTATATCCATTATTTTTTAAATGAATCATGTATCGTTCCATATGGTAATTTGACTGAAATTTCATAAATTTGTTCTCTAATTTCAATCAAGGTTTATATGAAATATCTTAAGGATTTTGGGTACATGTCTATTATTCAAACGGTAAATGACGTAAATAACACCTTCTTATCAAGAAGAGAGTTAATCTGTAATTTTACAGGATTGGGTGGCAAACTCAAAAAACTTGAAGCCGTAGATATGATTACAAAAGAATTCAAACTATCCGGAAAAGTAGTAATTCCCATGAGATTACAAACACATGTGGGAAAACCACTTGTCACAGGAACTTTCTATGTTTATGAAGATGAAGTGCTTGCAAAAAAACACATCAATCCAGTAATATTTGAAAGATTGGAAAAATCAAAAGCCAAACTAGCTGAAGCAGAGAGTGCTGCAGCAGAATCAAACTCGGAGAAAACTGAATAATGGCAGCAAAAAAAGCATCAGCTGGAAAAAAAGGTTCCAGTCCAAATGTCTATAAATATTTTAAAATTGACGGAGACAAATTAACAAGAGGTAGAAAAAATTGTTCCAGATGCGGAAAAGGAGTTTTCATGTCCAAACATAAAGATAGAAACACATGTGGAAAATGTGGATTAACAGAATTTAATCAATAAAATTCTAAGCATAATAGATTTTATTTAATTCAAAATTAAAAATATGCGGTTAGTATATGAACCCATCAACATCACAAAAAAATTCTAAATAAAATATAATAATAAGATAATTCGTAGTGAAAAAATGGATTATGAAAAATTATGTAATAGAGTGTTAAAAATAGATGCAGGTATTAGATTTACGGGAGTTTTAGATTCTAAAGGAGATTTAGTAATTGAAAAAAATAGAGACGATGCAAAATTGCTTAATTCAGAGGAAGCAAAAATGTCAATTCATTATACTTTTGAGAGATGGACACGTCTTCAAAATTTATCGTATAGATTTGGTAAAGAGAAATCATCAATTACAGAATATGAGAAAGTTACTTTGATCAGTCTACATCTTAATGGAAATCTCTTTTTGTTAAGTATAGACCCAGGGGCAGATTATATGAATATAATTTCTAAAACTAATTCAATAATTACAGAGTTCCAAAATTAATTATTCATAAAAACAAACCCATCTAATCAATGTATACAATAAAGAATTCAGAAAATTTGCAATATAATGAAAAGTATATCAGTAAAGTTTTTTCTTGCGAATTTTAGCACTTTTTTGTTCTAATTGGTCTATTCGATGTAAAAATACAGGATCAAGTTTTATTTTAGACAAGGATTCAGCAGATAATTTGACAGTATTGGCATCAAGGGAGATGTTTATTTTTGGAAGATTTTTCTCTAACCAAAATTGTATTACTTTATCTTCTAACTTATGATCTCTAAAACCTGCTGGGAATCGTTTTGTGATATGATCTAACAGAGTTCTATCTTTGAATACCACCTTGGGTTCAAACAATCTCGCCTCATCAGCATAAACACTTTCAAAAAGATTTCCAGTGATTTCATCTGAAAGTAAATCCATTTTAGAAATTTTTCGAATTAATTCAAGAAAATGTAAAAACTCATGTGCCAAAATTGCATGAATTGTACCTTTAAGGCCATATGCAATTAAAGGTGCAGAAATCTGAATTACAACATGAAATTTATCATCAAAAAATATCGGAATAGTGCGAGCAAACAATATTCCAAATTCATAAGAATTTGGATTAGGAGATGAAATAATAATTGATGGTTCTACGTAAGCTGTAGGATAACGTATTCCGGATGCTTTTTCAATCCTATTAATGCCATCCACAGCGATAGGAAAACGTTTTACAATAAGATCATAAACATCGTCTGGAATTAATCCTTTAAGATGCGCCTCTTTCATTCGTATTAACGGATCCAATGTATCCTCTCGAGAAATTTGAATGTAAAAAGGTTGATCCTATTTGGATTTCGACTTTCTGGATTTTGGCTTGCCCGATTTCGCTGTCTTTTTTCTACGTCTGTCAGCTCTTTGATCGGCATGTCTCTTATGTTTACTTTTTTTTCGTATTGGCATGATTTATGTAAAAAATCAGGTATTAGTTAATTGTTATCATTTTAGGTCAATTTCAAGAAAATCAAACGTTATACACGTACATTTGTCATTCATTATTTGCCGAAGTCCAGGAGTTACATCATCGCCATCCACAAATCGTTTTACAGGCAATCCACCTTCTGCTTTAATAAATAAAGTAAAACAATTTTTTGAAGTTTTCTTATATTTTAAATCAGAAATGACCTTTTCAGATCGTTTTCCAGATGTTTCATAAACCACTACAGGTCCATTGAGAATACCCTTTAATTTTGCCATAGTTGTAGGTAAAATTTCATTTTCTGTAGAAATTCTCAATTCTATTGAAGAATTAAATTTGATTGGGGTTTTTGGAGGTAAAGAGATTGTTTTGCAATTATGCATAACAACAGAATCAGATGTTATTTTTCTTGGCAGAACAAGATCTCTTTTGAATGGATTTTGAATTTTGACAAAAAATGGCCTCCCAGAACCTAAAACTAGACTAGATTTATCTTCTCCACCAACCCAGGTAAATTTTGCAGTTGTTCCTCCAAATTTATCAAAAAGAAATTCAGAAAGTTTGCCTTCAACGCTATCATATTCAGAGATACCATGGAAATTACAGCACCTGCAACCTTTTCCAGAGCAATTAACACAAGGTTTTTGTTTTTGGGGTAATCCTCTCTCGGATTTAGTGTACCTTCCATGCAATAAAATAGGCTTTGAGCGTAGTTGACATGATTCATCTTTAAAATTAATTGTAAAAGTAAGATCAGGGTTTAGAAAATCAATTGTTTTCTTTGTTTTTTTAATGAATTGTTTCCCAAGTTCTTTGGTAATATCAGTTTTAACGCTATCAATTCCCCTAAGTTTGTATTTTGATCTTATGTAATCATCTCTATCTATTACAGATGGTTTAATCAAAGCCCCAACAATCATAGATGAAAAATCATATTTGGAAGAAGCATCCAACATTAATTTCAAATAAGGCGTGAGATTATCCAGCAGATTTTTACAAATAAAACATTTTTTAGAAGATTGTCTTACAGACATCTTTAATTTTTTTCCAAGTAATTTATTTGATGAAAGATGCAGCTGTTTAGAAAAAAGTCTACCTAAACAACTATCACATAAATCATAATCTCGTATGATTTGATTGGCGATAGGAATAATTTCTTTGATAGTCATTTTAATTTATAATTTTTAACAAATGTGTGAGATCTAACCAAAGCCCATACGACGAAGTGTGCCTTGCATTTGTCTTCCTTTGGATGCCTTCATCATGTTTTTTGAATTTTTATAATTTTTGAGTAGTTCCTTAACTTCGTGTTCTGGCCAACCAGAGCCTCTAGAAATTCTTTTAATTCGAGATGAATTCAATATATCAGGATCTGCTTTTTCTGTCTTTGTCATACTTTGAATAATGAATCTCCATTTTGATACCCTTCCTTCCATTTGATCTAATTGATCATCTTTTACCATACCTGAAAGACCAGGCATGTTATCAAGAAATCCTTTCAATGAGCCTACCTTGGTCACTTCTTCTAATTGATAGAAAAAATCATCCATGTTCATTTTTCCACTGGAAATTCGTTTTAGTCTGATATCGTCTCCTTCATTTTCTAATCTTTTTGCCAAATCTAAAACTGCTTGAATATCACCCATTCCAAGTAACCTACCAACAAATCTAGTTGGTGAAAATTTTTCTAAATCATCAATTCGTTCTCCTGTTCCAACATACATGATTTGAGCACCAGTAGCTGCAGAAGCTGCAATTGCACCACCTCCTTTTGCAGAACTATCTAATTTTGTAACAATGATTCCACCGACAGGAATTGTTTTATGAAATGCCTCAGCTTGATTGAAGCATTGTTGACCAATGGTTCCATCAATAACAAGTATTGCAAGATCAGGATCAGTAACTTTGTTAATTTGTTCCATTTCCGCCAATAGATCCTTTTCTTCTTTGTGTCGTCCAGCAGTATCAATTATTATTACATCCAAAGGCAATTTTTCAAAATGTTTTAAACCATTTTTCACTATGTCCGGAGAATCTTTGTTGTTTGGCTCACCGTATACTTCAACATTTGATTTTTCACACATAGTTCGTAATTGAACTAATGCCCCAGGTCGGTATGTATCAGCCCCTATCACACCAACGGTATAACCTTGTTTAATTAGGAATTTAGCAAGTTTGGCAGTTACAGTTGTTTTTCCACTTCCTTGAATTCCAAGCATGATTAACTTGTTTTGTTTACCAGGTTTGAAATCAAAATCGGTTTCTTTACCCAACATCTTTGCAAGCTCATCATATAGAATTTTTACAATGTGATCTTTTCTTGATAACCCTGGCGGAGGTGTTTCATTTAATGATCGTGCTTCTAATTGCTTTGTAATTTCAAGAACCAATCTCACATTGACATCAGATTGCAATAATGCTCTCTGGACGTCTTTTGACAATTCTTTTATGAGTTCTTCATCTATGCCAGAAGATTTTACAATTTTCTTAATTGCATCACGCAGATTATTCTTTAGGCTATCAAGCATTGTAATTTAGCCTCGCATCCACTATTTCAAACCTTCCTCTATAGCCATCCCAAATTTTTGTTCCTTGAATAATTTCAATTGGATGTGAAAAAAGAGGACAGTTGATGACAAACGTCTCTGCTTCTCCACCTTCAAAATTTAAATTAAAACCAAACTTTTGTGAGAGAGTATAAAGATTAGCAACATCGTTTTTTGTAATTATTTTGCCAAGCCATGAATCATCCAATCCGCCTGATGAAACACTGGTAATAATAAATACAAAATTTGATGATACTAATTCATTCATGTATTCTAATGACTTACTATTCCATAACGGTGCAATTGATTTGAGATTTAACTTGTCACATAAATTTTCAAATTTTTCTTTTTGAAATTGACTTTGTATTCCACCGTGTACTATTCCCTCTATTTGATATTGGTCAATACATTGAGTCAGAATTTTTTCTAGTGCTTTTATTTCATTGTCAGTTTCATCGGATTCAGATTTAATTGTCAATTGAGGGATTTGCATTGATTGTGATTGCAGATTGATCCATTGTAAATTAGGATGATGTAACAAGTGACTTTCATCAGATTTGGGGAAAACACTCAAGAGGCATTTTATTTCATGACCTTGTCTTTTGGCCAAGAAAATAGAATATGTGCTGTCCTTTCCACCTGAAAAAAGAGCTGCTAATTTCATCTTAATTAAAAAAAATCTAACAAATCTTCAAAGAAATGTATGGATGCTTCATTACTCATAATCCTCATCATACATCAGACGGCTTTTCCGCTCATCATCAGCATCCATACTAATTTTGAATACGCATTATTTTAGTTGTGAATGTTATTTGTATGTCCACTTTATAATGCAAATTCTTGGCAAACATGTCCTTGTAATTATTAGATAAGAGTCAAATATATCCCATAATGAGGTAACTAGTAACTATATTATGTTCGGATAAATTAGATGTACGTATATCGTTCATAAATAAAATATAAATTTTTTAAAAATCGCGGGATTCAAATTCAATGATAAATTAAATGGCTTTATGGAGTCTGAATATAATTTTCTTTCATTCAACGCCTATTGTCTTGAGAAGATCATGCAGTTTGATGGGCTTTCTTATGATCTCTTTGACACCCATTGATTTCAAATTATCTAGGGTTTGTTGTTTTATGTCAGCAGCTGAAAACAAAAAAATATTCATTTTAGATATATCTCGCTTTTTTTCTAAATCAGATAGTAATTCCATGCCACTGTATTCAGGCATCATGAAATCAAGTAAAATTACATCATACTTGTTTTTTAGAATCAACTCCAATCCGCTTTTTCCATTATTTGCAGAATAAAGTGTAAAGTCATACAAATCAATGAATTTTTGTAAAAGTTTAGGGATACTTGGATCATCATCTATAATTAGGATGTTTTTTTGCATAATCATCCACTTGTTAATGGATCTTCGTATGATATTTGAT
>ERZ1292640.1316-Hain-H43-02um-R1-1316-length-20577-cov-22_pt1 | contig 20577 bp, 24 predicted proteins | sample MGYA00564404_ERZ1292640 | MGnify/ENA primary metagenome ERZ1292640 (study PRJEB36523, sample SAMEA6512636) | groundwater metagenome | collected 2019-01-08 | study: AquaDiva: Metagenomics assemblies of 32 groundwater samples
ATGTAGGAAGATTTTTACCCACATAATCAGCCCTTATAGGAAGTTCGCGGTGGCCCCTGTCTACCAGAACAGCAAGTTGTATTGCCCCTGGCCTCCCAAAATCTATAATCGCATCCAACGCGCACCTTATAGTGCGGCCTGTATACAAAACATCGTCCACAAGTATTATGTTCTTATTTTCTATGTCAAAATCTATCTCTGTATTATGTATAACAGGCTGTTCTGCCACAAGGCTCAGGTCATCTCTATAAAAGGTTATATCCAGGGCCCCCACGTCTAATTTTGTGCCATATAAATTATTTATCACCTTTGCGATGCGCTCTGCAAGGACATATCCTCTTGTCCGTATCCCGATTATAGCCAGGGCCTTAACGCCTTTATTGTTTTCTATAATTTCATGGCTTATCCTTGTAATCGCGCGTTCTATCTCTTCCTTTGTAAAAACCTGTTTTAGAGGCATATTATCTCCTGGTAAAATAAAAAAGGGCGTTCATCCTTTTGACTACGCCCTTGTATTAGAATAATACTGTATATTATATTCACTTTTTGCTCCCTTATCAGCCTCTCTGTGCTGATTTAAAGGTACTTGTTAATTTTAAATTGTACCACCTTTTTTTAGAATGTCAAGGTTTTTCCTAAGAAGTGTGCTTTAGTAATTCAAGGCTTGGTTTGTTCCCAAAAATAGCATACCCATTTATCGCCCAAGGCTTGTAGTCTATAATGCTATCGTTCGAACAATGCCATATAAATTTCAACAATTTACTACCAGGATCTTTTCCTCTGCCTCTTGCAAAATCAAACATTAATAGATAACCATTTGGATTATCCCAAGATAAAGCTTGGCACCATATTTCATCTTTTTTCCCTTCTTTAAAATATGGGTCGATCAAACAAATTATAATATCATATTTTTCCAATGTTCATTCTTCAGATCATATTTCCCTGCGCCAGCATGAGAATCTATATAAGCTATTGAAGCTGCAGGATTTTCCTTGATTATCCTTTCAATAAGTTCCAATAAATAAAAGTGTTTTAAATAATCTCCTAAATTACCAGCGTTTTTATCCTGAAGATAAGGCATTTTTTAACTCCTAATATTGAAAATCTACTGCATGCTTTTCCCAGTCAATAGTTTTCAATTTTTAATAGGCGCGCATATGTTTCTGCTAAACGTAACGCTGCTATTATTATATCTTCATCTCTATATTTGCCTACTGCTCTTTTCATATACCGGTTTATATCTTAGACACCGCCATATCTTCTTACTCTTTTGTAAGCAGTCATATTAAAAGGGAAACTAAAGCCCAATGATGGAATATTTTGATTTTTTATGGCCTTTTGAATTTTATATTTACTGATCCCGCATAAGTGTTTTTCTTTTATCATCCTGTTTTTAAAATTAAAGCAATTTTTACAGAAATATTTACGCATTTTTTATATCCTCTAATTGTAAAAGCGCACTTTTAATCCTTAGGCTTTCTGGGATAATTTCAAGCCCTGCCTTAAGGGCCTTTTTACTTAGTGATTCTCTGTATTCCTCTTTTAAATATGCGCAAATAACCATAATAACCTGTTTTGTTGAACTATAGCCATTATGTTTTTTAAACTGCTCTAATAAACTTATTAAAATATCCTTAAAATACGGTTTTATTTTGTGCGTAACTGACATTGGCGGATGCGTAAAGTACATAATCAACAAACCTGTCAAAAGACTAAACTCATCTAGATATGGATTTTCTGCGCTCACTAGATATGGAAGCGTAATATCTCCTGGTGCCATAACTTGTCTCGCGATTTTAGATGTTTTTTCATAAACCATCCAGACTATTGAATACTCTTTTAATGCCTTCTGCATGTATATATTTTAGACCTTTTGTAATAGAAGTGTCGATAGAAGTTTATCGACGATAAATGAAAAACAATCCAGCTAAATTAGAATAAATTGTCCAAAATGCCAAATTGCCACCTTGATAGCAAAGTACTCTTGAGTATCCATGCATTAGGGCTTATTCCATGCTGGGTCTGGCTTAAAACCTATCTGCGGCTTTGGCCTGGGCTTTGGCAAAGATGTAAGCTGTCTTATCGCTTCAAAAATAGCCTGTATTTTGGCATCGTGTTTCTCGATATTTCTTTCTAGTTCAGCAAGCTTATATGCAAGCTCCTTGTTCATATATAGAATTTGTCTCAACTTAACAAAAGCCCGCACGATAGCTACGTTGACATCTATGGCGCGGTTGCTATTCAATATTCCTGATAACATAGCAACCCCTTGCTCAGTAAATGCATACGGGAGATACTTCGCATGCTTTCCTCTTCCGGATGCCGCATTTTTTAAGGTCGCAAATTGCGACCTTAAAGACTCAATCTCTTGCCTGTTTAACTGAAACATAAAATCTTTTGGAAACCTTCTTATATTCCTTTTTACTTGTTCATTCAGCCGTTTAGTAGGCACTTTGTAAAGTTTTGCCAGATGTTCATCTAACATAACTTTTTGCCTACGAATCATAAAAATCTTATGTTCAATCAGTTCTTCCGGAACTAACCGATTTCTCATAAACACTACCTCCTTTAATATATAAGACACATCTAGGGAGCGGTTTTCTTTCAAAAATTTTAATTATTTTTTGTATTATAGAGAATCGTAGGAAAAATAGGCTATGCCGTCAGGATTTAAAGACTCTATGATCTTTTCTTGCTCAGAGAGTGTCTGTGGGTCGTTTTTCATCAAAAAGTTTCCTATACCTATATAAACCTTGCCTTTCCCGCGCTGGGCCAAAGCAGATCTTGTAATCTCTTTTGCTAACTGATTGTTTTTTGTATAATTCATAAGAACAACATAATCCACTATGCCATTCTCCAGCCATCCTGGCCAATCCTGAAACGCTGCTAAAAAAGCAGTTTCAGGAGACGGGATCACTGCGCAGGAAACAAGCATGTCCGGGAATTTACTTTTTATATATTCTGCCAATCCTGTTGCAAGGTTTGTAACCTGGTCCCTTTTCCAGTTATCCCAGATAAGGGAATTTTCATTGTCATTTGCCATGGATAAAGGGTCAAGGCCTGTTTTTTCTTTGAATCTTTTTACATTTTCTTCGCCATATCCATATGTAAGTCCGAATTTATTAAAGCTTGAACGAGGAATAAACGGCACAGGATATGGATACCTTACATAATCAAGGTGCAGCCCTGACAGATCCTGGTATCTTGTTAAAATATCATCTATTACAGATATCATATATTCACTTACCCGCGGATCGCCTGGTTCAAGAAAAAGCTGTTCATCTCTCAGATAATATTTATCAGATTCGTTTATATCCTCAGTTCTCATTGGAGACCTTAGATACTGATCGCGGGTTAAGATAGAATCTCCGAATTTTTCTACAATATCAATCTTTCTTGTTTTTCCAACACTCAGCACATTCACCCACGCGAAAACCTTTATATTGCATCTTTTGGCTTCTCTTAAAATAACATCTATGGGATCTGTGCCTGTTTTTTTTAAAAGAGCCTCGTATTCCGCTTTATCATTTATACTGGTGTCATAATAGGATTTACCGCTGCGGTAAATCTGGAGATATATTTCGTGTATCTTGGATTTTTTGCAGAACTTTACAAGCTCAAATGCGGCCTTTTTAGAATAAAGCACTTTTTTGGAAGAAAAGCACGTAACCCACACACCTTTAACAGGTGTATTTTCTTCTTTTGCGTACAGAGAAGAAGAAATCATTAAAAAAACAGCAAAAAATAGAAAAAATCTTTTCATGACACTTATTTCTTCCCTTTTATGGCAATGATAAATTCGCCGCGCGGCGGATTAGCAGTAAAATGCTTTATTACTTCTGAAACTTTTGAGCGGATAGACTCTTCAAATACTTTTGTAACTTCGCGCATAATAGCAATATCCCTGTCCCCCATTATATCCAGTATATCTTTCAAGGTCTTTAAAAGCCTGTGCGGAGATTCGTAAATTACAATAGTCCTTTTCTCCTGGTTTAAAGATTCTATTTCTTTGCGCCTCTTGCCAGGCTTTTGAGCCAGGAATCCTTCAAATACAAAACTATCAGTAGGCATGCCTGATAAAACAAGGCCTGCTATGATAGCGCTCGGCCCGGGAATAACCGTAACAGCTATATTATTTTCGATTGCGAGCCGTATAATATTAAAACCTGGATCACTTATGCCAGGAGTTCCGCTATCTGAAACAAGCGCGATATCTTTGCCTTCCTGAAGTAATTTTAACAAATATTCTCCTTTTTGAATCTTATTATATTCAAAATAACTTGTGGTAGGCGTAGCGATATTGTAATGGGAGAGAAGTTTTTTCGTGTGCCTGGTATCTTCGCACGCAATAAGGCTTACTGTTTTCAGCGCCTCAATTGCCCGGAACGTTATATCCTTCAGATTTCCTATAGGTGTTGCAACTATAGAAAGTTTTCCTGTCATATGCGCTATATTATAGCACACTTTTAACAAGAAAAAATAAAAACCTCGTAGGTGGCCGCAGGCCTCCTACGAGGTTATAGTGGCCCAAACAACTTTACACTTGAGACATTGTCTGAAGTGTCAAGTTGTTTAAGGATGAAAGGTAAGCTAATTTTAGACTTTGCCGCTGGTGTCCAAATAGTATCCAGTTATGGCCAATTCCCTCCTTCCGCACCAATTCTTACCTTTTATCGACGATAGAATTTCTCTTGAGGTAATTTCTGGCACGCTTTTGGCACGCAAAGTGTCAAAATTTGGTCCAAAATAGCTATGTAACTGAAAACATCAGATAAACAATCTGAGGTCTTAAGATGAATAGCCTGACGTCTTTTAAGTAACTATTATGGTGTTTTAGCCAGCCTGCGGCAAAAACCACCCCAACCGCGTAGGAGGCCTTCGGCCACCTACGCGGTTTAATATTTACCTATTCCACTGTAACACTCTTTGCAAGGTTTCTTGGCTGGTCCACGTCACATCCGCGCTTTACTGCAATGTAATACGCCAGAAGCTGTAAAGGCACGACTGTAACTATTGGGGAAAAAATCTCGTCTATCCTCGGTATGCAAATTACCTCTTTTGTAAATTTCTTTATATATTCATCGCCTTGTGTAGATATAGCAATGACCTTGCCTTTTCTCGCGCATATCTCCTGTATATTTGAAACCATCTTTTCATATATACTGGAACCAGGCGCAATGCATACAACAGCCCTGTATTCATCTATCAATGCGATCGGCCCGTGCTTCATCTCTCCTGCTGCATAGCCTTCAGCAGGTATATAGGAAATCTCCTTCAGCTTCAATGCCCCTTCAAGCGCTGTCGGAAAATTCACATTCCTGCCGAGATATAAAAACGACCCGAAATTCAGATGTCTTGAGGCAATGGATTGTATTTTATTTTTATCCTCAAGTATTTTTTCAATTATAACAGGGATATCTTTGAATTCCTTGACAAGCCCCTCGACTTCTTCACTCTTCAGGACTCCAAGTTTTGAACCTATATGAAGCGACAATAAGTATAAAACTGCAAGCTGCGCAGTATATGCCTTTGTGGAAGCCACCCCTATCTCAGGCCCTGCATAAGTATAAAGAACACTATCTGATATTCTTACAAGGCTTGACCCTACAACATTACATATGGATAAAACTTTAGCGCCTTTTTGTTTTGCCTCTTTTACAGCAGCGAGTGTATCAGCTGTTTCGCCTGACTGGCTTATTGCAATAACAAGTGTTCCTTTATTTACAATAGGCGAGCGGTATCTGAACTCAGAAGAAAGATCCACCCATACAGGGATCCGGGTAAACTTCTCAATGGCGTATTTTCCGACAAGGCCTGCGTGATACGCAGTGCCGCATGCAAGTATGATAATATTTGAAATGCTTTTTATCTCTTTATCGGAAAGATTCAGGCCTTCCAGCTTTATCGTAAAATCATAATTTATCCTGGATAAGATCAGCTGTTTCAGTACCTTTGGCTGCTCACATATCTCTTTGAGCATGAAATGCGGAAACCCTGATTTCTGGCTGGATTCCAGGGTCCACTTTATTGTGTCTATTTTTTTCTTCTTTTCTTTGCCGTTTGAATCAAATACCTTTACGCTGTCTTTTGTCAGGATTCCTATTTCTCCGTCATCAAGGTATATAACTTTCTTTGTATGCTTTAATATTGCAGGCACATCTGATGCTATAAAATTCTCGTCTTTTCCAACGCCTATTATAAGCGGGCTTTCTTTTCTTGCGCATACGAGCTTGTCAGGTTCATTGCTGGATATGACCCCTAATGCAAAAGACCCTTCCAGCTCTTTCAATGTCTTAAGGACAGCCTCTTTTAAATCTCCCTTATAATATTTTTCTATCAGATGCGCAACCACTTCTGTATCTGTCTCTGATTTAAATTTATGGCCTTCTTCCAAAAGCCTTTCTTTCAGGATTGAAAAATTCTCTATAATACCATTGTGAACTATGGCGATATTATTTGAACAGTCTGAGTGGGGATGGGCATTTATATTTGTAGGAGCGCCGTGAGTCGCCCACCTGGAATGCCCTATGCCGAGATTTGCGCTATCCAGGTCAGGCCTCTCCATAGTCATGGCTACAAGGTCTTTAATTTTACCTGACCTCTTAGCTGTCCTTATCCTGCCTTTGCTTAAAACAGCTACGCCTGCTGAATCATAGCCTCTGTATTCAAGCTGTTTAAGCCCGTCCAGTAAAACAGACAGGATTTTTTTATTTCCTATGTAACCTACTATACCGCACATAAATACTCCTTCTGATGTATTATATATTATCTGCCAGCTTGTGCCAATAGAAAAAATATGTTAAACTTATGTATAATGAAAATAAACCTCAAATTAAACATCAGCGCTTTCGCGCTCGGCCTAACCTCAATGATAGGCCAGATAATTATTATAAGAGAGCTTATTGTGGTATTCTACGGCAATGAGCTTTCTTTAGGCATAATACTCGCATGCTGGCTTTTCTGGTCGGCATTTGGAAGCCTTGTGCTTGGCAGAATTGCAGACCATATCCAGTTTAAAGAAAAACTCCTGTCATATGTCCAGCTCGCAATATCAATAGTCATACCTCTAAACATATTCTTAATCCGCATAATAAAGCCTTTATTAAAAATCCATGCAGGCAAACTTATAGGATTTACACAAATGCTGGGCGCTTCTTTTGTGTCCTTATCAGTTATTTGCATATTGATGGGCTTCACCTTTATCCTTATCTCCAGGATTGCTTCAAAAGATAACAATGTGCCTTCCAAACAGATAGGCAGAATATATTTACTGGAAAGCCTTGGCGCATCTGTGGGTGGGCTTATTTATACCTTGTTTCTCGTAAAAGCATACACGCCTTTTCACAATGCCCTTATATTAGGAAATCTTAACCTGATTGTCTCTATATTATTCAATAGAAATTTAATCCAGCTTGTGTATCTGGTGGTATTTTCAACTACAATCATATTCAACTGGCCAAAACACCTGGATGGATTCACGCGCGGCTTCCAGTCCAGGCCCATGAAGCTCGTAGAAAATAAAGATTCCCTATATGGAAATATCTCTGTCACAAGATTGGAAAATCAGTACAGCTTTTATGAAAACGGATCTTTGCTGTTTACCGGAGGAGACTTGGCAACAAGCGAGGAATCAGTGCACTACGCAATGCTTGAGCACCTGTACCCGAAAAAAATCCTCCTTATAGGCGGCGGCACAGGAGGCGCGATAAACCAGATCTTAAAACATAAGGTGGACAGGATTGACTATGTGGAATTAGACCCTTTTATAATAAGCCTCTCGCAGAAATACATGCCTCCAATAACAGATGACAGGGTAAATACAATCCATATGGACGGCAGGCTCTTCGTAAAACAGGCAAGCATTATAGGCAATTTCACAACACCTTACAAGTATGATGTAATAATATTAAGCCTTCCTGACCCTTACACTGCAAGCCTCAATAGATTTTATTCCCTGGAATTCTTCCAGGAGGTTAAAAAAATCCTGGAGCCGCGTGGTGTATTTTCTTTCGGACTTCTTTCTTCTGAAAATTATATAAGCCCTGAGCATGCTGTATATCTCAGCTGTATTTACAATACTCTCAAAAAAGAATTCAATGACATAAAACTTCTCCCAGGAGATACTATTACATTCATTGCGTCAGGAGAGCCTGGTATGCTCACCCAGGACGCGAATGTCCTGATAAAAAGATTGAAAGAAAGAAACATTAAAACCAAGTTTGTCAGGGAATATTACCTGCCTTTTAAATTAGACCCTTTGAGAATAAAGTATGTGGAAAGCGCCATTCAAAAATTTCAGAATACAAGAATAAATACTGACTTTAAACCCATAGGATACCTATATCACGCTATATTGTGGATAAGTTTTTTTGACGCCACTAGAAATCTGCTTCCGTATATAGGCAAAATCAACCTTGGAATCTTTATTTTAATAGCATTTGCCTTGTTTATGATAACCTTGCTGGCGCAAAAACTAACCAGGGCTTCTTTGAAATTCCCTGTTTTAATATCTATGGCTGGAACAGGCATGAGCCAGATATGTTTTCAGGTAATTATTATACTGGCGTTTCAGTTTATATACGGCTACATGTATTATCAGATAGGATTTATCCTTACCTCATTCATGATAGGCCTTACAATCGGAAGTTTTTTTATAACTAAACTTATAGAAAAAATAGAAGATGAAAAATCTCTGTATTTGAAAACTCAGTCCATGCTTGCCATCTATCCATTAATACTGGCAGGAGCGCTCTTTATCATCTCAAAGACAAACCAGTTTAAACCTGGCATAGGGGGCATGTTACAGATAGCCTTTGTGATACTGCCTATAGCTGCTGGTTTTATAGGCGGTTTCCAGTTCCTTCTCGCGAACAAAATCTGGCTTGAAGGTTCCAAAGATATCGCTAAAACCACAGGCCTTTTATGCGGCATTGATCTGCTCGGTTCCTGCATAGGCGGATTAGTTATAGGTATGATATTTATTCCAATACTTGGGATTATTCAGACGTGTGTGTTGCTAAGCGTTATAAATATATTTATTTTTATTCTAATTTCCAATTCCAGGAATCCTGCTATTCAAAAGATGTAAAAAAGTTATCTACAATGCAGGGGAGCCTTAAGGCTCCCCTGCTGCTATGGATGAGGCGTAATTGCTATAATAATTATTTCCCATCTTTGTTTCCCATAAAAGAAAAATATTCTATAGGCCTCAAAGACCTTTTTTCCATTAGGGCCCTTGAACGAATAAAATTCATGTGTCTCGAGGCTGGGATGCCTTGGATTCTCCTGAAGAAATCTAAGGGCTTTGGATACTGCTTTAAAACATTTCTCAAGATTAGGGGATTTTTTAAGTTCTTTGAGACTTGTCTCGGCGGTTGGCGTGAAACTTAAAAGAAACTTCATAAGTTTTCTAGGAAGGAGTCCAAATCATCTATGCGCTTAATTTTCCCTTCCCGCGCTTCCTGGAGCCCTTTGCGGACTTTTCCAATAACCTCGGGATTGCGATATACCCATGCTTCGCTGCTTGGAATAGATACAGCTGGCCTTAATAAAATATCTCCGTTCTTAGCAACAAAAACCTGGTATGCCTCTACCTCCATCCGTTTGCCAAGCGACTTGGCCAATTTCCCTCCCAGCGTAATCCTGTGTTTTGAGTCAAGCGGCTTTGTATTATACGGGACAAATTCCTCATGAATATCAATTATTTCTTTCTTTGCCTTCTCGTATGATTTAAGCGTTTTCATATATCATGCCTCCTATCTAAAGTATATATTATAGTGGGAATATTGTCAAGTGGGAAAATGGGAAAATATAACTTAAATGTTTTGCAACTCCAACCCTTGTTTTTTGCAAAATATGTGATATATTATGTATAGAAGTTGAAACAGCGAAGGAGGCGTGGAATAGCGTAAAGCGCCAAGGTTTATAGCCTATAGAAAAAGCCCTGAAATCAGGGCTTTTTCTATTTCTACTGCTTCTATTCTCCGAACACTTCTGCGCTGAAGGTGTAGATCTCTGTAGATTTATCTTTCCAAGCATCCTGAGGCAGGCCTGCTTTTCTGCACGTTTCTTTAAGAAAAGTTTCTCTATCCCAGTTGTATTCTGTGGCAACCTGGGGCAATAATAACCCTGAATCAAAACCGCGCTTCATAACTAATCCGTGCTTTCCAACCTCTATCTCATTTATATCTTTTATTCTTTTAAGAGGCGTAAGCACTGATATCTCGTACTCAAGTTTTCCAAGCTCTTCCTGCGTCACAGGATTAAACCTGTAATCATTGACCGCTGCTGATTTCGCAACATCTTTTACTGTCTCAAAAAGCGGTTTTACTGCCTGAATATATCCAATGCATCCCCTTAGCTGACCATTTTCTTTCAGGGTTACAAACGCCCCGCAATTCTCTTTTAGCCTTTCCTCTGTCACATTGGGCAAAAACTGCCTTTTGCCTGTAACAGCCTCTGTTACTGAGAGTTTTGCAATCTCCATTAGCTTTTTCTTCTCTTCTTTATTCAAATACTCGTCTTTCATTATCATCTCTCCTTTTTTCTCTGAATCCTCTGGTATATACACAATAATGCTTGAATAACCTACAACCCTTGATTTATCTCCTGTCACATCCCCTGAATTAGCGTATTTTATAATGCTTGCTTTTGCGCCTGATCTATTTGCAAACATGATCATTCCTAAAACAGCGATAGGCGCGTCTATCTCTGTTTTCCCTTCCTGCAACTGGCTCAATAACCATCCAGCATCTAATTTTTCAACAGCGCTTAATCCGCTTGTATCGAGTTCCACTGCTTTATCATAAGGATAATAATGAGAAAGGTCCGCGCTGATAACCAAAAGCGTATCTTTATCCATTACATCATAAAGCGCATCGCTTAATATCCTGGCATCTTCCGCTTCAGGATTTCCCATAGCAATAGGCACTATTCTGAAATCCTTATCCTTATACACCCTCTGTAAAAATGGGAGCTCGACTTCAATAGCATGCTCTTTTTGATGCGCCTCCGGATAATAAATAAACCTATTATTCTTCTCTATTATTTTATTTGCAAGTGTTTCGTCTATTTTCACAAGGCCGAGGGGGGTTTTGAATGCGCCTTTATTGTAAACTGATATGCCGCTGAACCCTACATAGTGACTTGGCGAGATTATAATTACCTTTTTGAAATCCGTTCCTTCCAGCTGCTTAAAACTATACGCTGCAACCTGTCCTGAATATTCATAACCTGCGTGCGGCGCTATTATTGCCAGGATATTCCCTTTGATATCTGATTTTTTAACATTCGCCAAAAAACTGTCTACTTTTTTCGCAAGCGCCTCTTTATCCTCTGGATAAAACGCCCCTGCCACAGCAGGCTTTCTTATATCCTCTGAAGAATAAACCGTACAAGAACATAGAATAAAAATGATTGCTAATAGTAATATTTTATTCATCCTGCTAAAGTTTTATAATATTTTGCTTCTTTATACTGTGTTTTCTTAAATAACTTTAACTTCTTGATGCCTGGCAGTATCCAAATTGCCAATGCCCCAAATCCCGCCATCTTCAAAAATTCTTTACGCGTAATCTTGTCTTTGAACATATCCTTCCTTCCGTTAATTCACAAAACGAGTATGACTTGTTTGTAAATTAACGCTAGTCCCAGCGGCCTGGGATTTTAGCGGAACAAAACTTGCATAGTCCGCTAGTTATATTATTCTGGGTAACCGTATAGCCCAAACGCTCTATGAGCAGTTTTTTACATACTGGGCAATAAGTATTATTGCCCTCGTGTTCTGGAATATTACCGATATAAACATAATTTATGCCTTTTGACATCGCGATTTCCCTCGCCTGGATAAGCGATTCTTCAGGCGTAGGCGGCAGATTTTTTAACTGGTATGTAGGCCAGAATTTTGAAAAGTGCACTGGCACATCAAGTCCCAGATTTTCAACTATCCAGTCGCACATCCTGGAAAAATCATCTTTTGTGTCATTATATGTGGGGACTACCAGGTTTACAAGTTCCAGCCATACGCCTTTTTCTTTTATCAGTTTTATTGCGCTCATCACAGGCCCGACATGGCCCCTTGTGACATTTTCATAAAAATCCTCTGCAATACCCTTAAAGTCCACTTTTACTGCATCCAGGAAAGCACAGGCATCTTCCAGGGGTTTCTGATTTATATATCCTGCTGTTACCCATACATTCAGTATGTTATTTTTATGCGCAGCCTCTGCAATATCAGCTGCATATTCAAAAAATATAACCGGATCTGAATAAGTGCAGGCAATGGTCCTGCATTTATTTTCTATTGCCCCCTGGACAACTTGTTCCGGAGACATGTCCATATTTACAGTGTCTTCCGGGTTAGACTGCGAGATCTCCCAGTTCTGGCAATAAAGGCAATGCAGATTGCACCCCGCGGTTGCTAATGAAAAAGAAAGAGACCCTGGCAGAAAATGATAAAACGGTTTTTTTTCAATGGGGTCCACGTGCACTGCGCAGGGTTTCCCATAGACAAGAGTCTGAAGTTTCCCGCCTATATGCATACGGGCCCTGCATTTTCCCCTCTCTCCTTCTTTCAATTCGCAGCTCACCGGGCATAATAAACATCTGACCTTTTTCATTCTTCTATAACCCTGTAATATTTAGCCTCTTTAGGGATTAAGTTTGATTTCTTCTCTTCTATACTGCTTATCCCGGTTTGTTTCAAAACAACAGGCTTTGGCTTGTTGGCTTTCATGATTGCAGCGCTTATCATTACAAGAATTACTATAATAACTGTATTAAAAATAATTTTCTTAAACATGTTTTTTCTTTATAATAAAAAGTGCCATCCCTGTGATAAACATTATAACGCTGGTAATGTCCGCCAGCGTTAAACTTGTGTTCCATAGGTACAGGTTATCTGCCCTGAACCTGGAAACAATGATTCTTATAACAGCGTATACCATTAGATATAATAAAAATAACCCGCCTTTAATTTTTATCTTCTTTCTTAGATTCCACAGCAGCAAAAATCCTATGGAATCCAGAATAAGCTCATATATCTGTGTTGGCTGGTTATTTATACCGGGACAGCACCCGTTTAAATAACACCCTATCCTTCCGATAGCCTGGCCCAGGATTATAGACGGGGATACCAGGTCAGCCAAAACCCAGAAAGAGATTTTTTTCAGCCTTGAGAATATCAGGCCTGTAACTACGCCGGCTAATATGCCTCCATGGATTGAAAGCCCGCCCTGCCACATTTTAAATATAGTTATCGGGTTTTTTAATAATCCGCTAATATCAAAAAACAAAATATAATAAACCCTTGCGCCTATTATTGAGCCGATAATGAGGTAAAAACTAAAGTCATAGACAAGATCCTGTTTTATATTTTTTCTTACAGCTTCAAGCCTCGCGATAAATATACCAAATAAAAAAGCTATGGCAACCATCATGCCATAGCTATAAATTGTAAAAGGCCCGATTTTAGCTATTATGGGATGCATAAATATTATTTTATCTCTAAGTCTGTTCTGCCTATCCTTTGTTTCGCAAAATCCCAGGAATAATCATAGAGATGAAGGCCTTTGCTGGCAGCGATAATTTCTCCGTTTTCAACGCCTATCTCCTCTGCCATATACTGCTTTACCAGTTCCAATCCCCCAAGATTTGACGGGAATCCTCCCCACAAATCCCATGACCTGAAATAGGGGAAAAAATGGAGCTTACCGTAACGAATCCTCGTATCTATAAGCCTCAGGCACGGCGGATCATTCAGTTTTATGTCAGAAGGCATACCTATTTCTATTGTAGCCTGATTAGTGCCATGTCCCTGGGTTTTGTACATCTTTATCACTTCTTCAACCTGGTTGACTTCAAGGGGCATTTCCTTTACCATCTCTTTACCGTCAACTGTTTCCTTCAGCCTAACCTTTGCGTCTACCATTCTTTCGCCGTACGTATAATCTTCTGTATCTGTTTTCTGGCCTGTCAATAAATAGGAAAGATATCTGTTTATATATTCCATGCTTGTAGGAGCCGGGATGCTTGAGCCTTCAGGTATTATAGGTATTATCTGATGGCCTGGGTTTTTTATCCTTATTGTAACAAAATCAAATTCCAGCCTTTTCTGACCCTGGTAGCTTCCCCTTGTAATAGTGTAAACATGCCCATCTTCAAGAATCTTTGAAAGACATCTGAACCATGCGTCATCCAGGTCAAATGCTTCTATGTGGACAGGCTTAAGCTCGTTTCTCTCCATTCTATTCTACTCCCCAGTGTTTTTTAAGCTCCATTGTAATATCATTGAGCTCTCTATTTTCCAGATCTTTCTCTGTTATTTTACCCCTTGAAGCCCTCTTCTTCAAGCTAATTAAATTCTCCAATTCTTTAATGCTCATTACTCCGCAGCCAAATGCCCTTGTGTGGTTTTTTATGAAATTATCGTCTGAAGAAACTGTTATTTTATTCTTTTCAGAAGATATTTTAAGTATATCAACTATTGCCCTGTCAGCATCTTTATTTTTATTGGAAAATAATACCTCTATATCCCCGTATGATTCTCTCCCGAGCCCCAGCCCATCGCCCTTGCCGTCAAACACAGCCACTATTTTATCAAATAAATGGTTTTTGCGCCTGAAATCCGCAAGCGCTTTAATAAATGCCAGGCGCGAAGCTTCCAGGCTTATATCTCTCTTGGCTTCAAATTCTTTTATCTTATTGATTGCGTTGTATCCGTCTATTATTAGGTATTTCATAAAAGTTCTTCTTTTATTTTTTCAAAAGCCTCTTCGCCGTAAAATGTAATGCCTTTTATCCCAAACCGCGAAGCTGCCTCAATCAAATCAGCCCTGTCATCTATATAAAATGCCCTTGAGGCAGACGCGCTTAGAGACTCAAGAGCGGCATTATATATTTCAAGAGCTGGTTTTCTAAAACCAACCTCATAGGAAAGTATGAGCTTATTAAATTCTGCGAATATGGGCATTTTCTGCCTCAGAAATTCATAATGGGATTCATTTATATTTGAAATCATTGCTATTTTATATTTTGTTTTTATTTTTTTCAGAAAATTCTGGATCTTTTTATTCAGGGGTGTTTCAAAAAATATATCATTCCATGCCGGCAGAAATTCTTCATAGCTCATGCCCAAGCTAAGGGAATCCTTTACCCTGTGGTAAAAATCCAGGGTTTCTATCTTGCCTTCTTCATAGTCTTTTGTAATGCCTGAATCAAAGAAAAGCTGGTAAATGTCCTGTTCGTTTTTTCTCGTGCAGTGCAGTATTTTCTTAACCGCGATCCTGTGGTCAAAATTAACAAGGACATTGCCCAGATCACACAATATAGAATCATATTTATTATTTGTCATTTAATTTTATGTCGGATTTTCTAAGGCTTTATCCAGTGTCGCATATATCTGGCAGGCATTTTATAGCTTTTTTGATCGCCTCTTCAGGATGCTCGTAATCCTTGAGTTTTCCAGCCATATAAGCATCATAAGCAGCCAGGTCAAAATTCCCATGGCCTGAGTAGTTAAATACTATGCATTTTTCTTTATTTTCTTTTTTACATCTCAATGCCTCATCTATCACTGCCTTGACAGCATGGCTCGTTTCAGGCGCAGGCAGCATGCCTTCAGCGCCTGCAAATAAAAGAGCTGCCTTAAAAACACCTGTCTGGTGGTAGGCCCTTGCTTCGATAAGTTTTTCTTTAAATAATATGGATACCAAAGGCGCCATCCCATGATATCTCAGGCCGCCTGCGTGTATCCCTTCGGGCACAAAATCGTGTCCCAGGGTGTACATCTTTAATAAAGGCGTCATCTGGCCAGTATCTCCAAAATCATATCTGTACGGACCTTTTGTCAAAGTAGGGCATGCTGCTGGCTCAACTGCGATAAGTCTTATGTTTTGGCCTTCAATCTTATCCTTTATAAAAGGAAATGTAAGGCCTGCGAAATTACTGCCTCCACCAACGCATCCTATCATGATATCGGGTTTTTCCCCTGCCAGTTTCAGCTGTTCTTTTGTCTCAAGCCCTATAACTGTCTGATGAAGCATTACATGATTCAAAACGCTTCCAAGGGCGTATTTTGTATCATGATGCGTAGTTGCGTCTTCTACTGCTTCTGATATTGCGATACCCAAACTGCCCGGGGTATGCGGCATCTTTTTTAAAATCGCTCTGCCTGCCTTTGTTTTATTGGTAGGGGAGGCAAATACTTCTGCGCCCCAGGCGTGCATCAAGGATTTTCTGAAAGGTTTTTGTTCGTAACTGCATTTAACCATATAAACAGTGCATTTTAACCCAAAAAGCTTGCAGGCAAATGATAGAGCGCTTCCCCATTGGCCCGCGCCTGTCTCTGTTGCAATTCTTTTAGTGCCCTCTTTTTTATTAAAATACGCCTGCGCGATTGCTGTATTGGGCTTGTGGCTTCCAGGCCCATTCCCGCTTTCATCCTTATAATATATTCTGGCTGGTGTTCTAAGTTCTTTTTCAAGGTTATAAGCCCTGCGTAAAGGCGTAGGCCTCCAGAGTCTAAGGATTTTTATAACATCATCCGGTATCTCTATCCACCTGTCAATAGACATCTCCTGTTTTATAATCTCCATCGGAAATATCGGCGCGAGTTCATCTGGGGTGAGGGGTTTATGTGTTCCAGGATTTATCGGAGGAGGCAAAGGATTCGGCAGATCCGCCTGGATATTGTACCATGCCCTTGGTATATCTTTTTCATCAAGCAATATCTTAAAATTATTCATCCCTCCCTCCTTACGGCGTTAATTCACAAAACGAGTCATACTCGTTTGTGAATTAACGGAGTTCGATGGTTATCTCTGGCTGGTGTTTTATTGTTTCATGAATCAGGCAAGACTCAGCTACTTTTAAAAGCGCTGCCTTTCTCTGGCCTGCATCTGCATTAGGCAATTCTATTTTTGCGCTTATGCTTTTAATGCGCGCCGGTTTATCGTCCGCCTTTTCCCAGTCTAAAATTATTCTCATGCCATCAGGGTTTAACCCTGTATTTCTGCAAAATGCCAGAACATAGACGCCTATGCATGACCCTAAAGAATCTACAAATAATTCTGGCGGGGTCGGCCCCTGGTCCTGGCCGCCTCCATCCTTTGGCTGATCTATTATAACAGTATGCGCCCTGTTATGAGCGCTGAACTTTTTACCGTCTATATATTTTACTTCCGCATGTTCCATCTAGCCTCCAAAATATTTCTGGATCTCTGGAATCCTTCTTTCAATAACAGGTATGTCTTTATTTTCAAAATAGCCGAGCGCAATCGGCGCTACAATAGCGTAATTATCAGGGACCTCAAATTTTTTCCTGAACCACGCGTCCTTATCCAGGACATTCGTCATGCCTACCCAGCAGCTCCCAATATTCATTGAGGATGCCAGAAGCATCAAATTCTGGGCTGCCATTGCGCAGTCATTCTGATATGAAAAAATGTCTTTTTTACCAAGTATTATTATAACACAGGGCGCATGATAAAATATGCTGAAATCTTTCACAGCCATGCGTTTTTTATACCCGGCAAATTTTGGATTTTTCTCTATCATCTTATTAATATAAGGGATAGAGCGGTCGGAAAGCTCTTTTATAAGCGCCTTATCCTGGACAATAATAAACCCCCACGGCTGTTCATTCATGCCGTTCGGCGCCCATTTAGCCGCTTCAATAAGCTTATCAATAATTTCTTTTGAGATAGGTTTATCCAGGTATTTTCTGATACTTCTGCGCGATTTAATGACATTTATTATATTATCCATACAGCTATTTTACCCATCATTCCTCATCGCTGTCAATCCTTAACTTTAGATATTAACGATTAGGATGAAAGCCTATTAAAGGTTTTGGTTTTATAGGTGGGGGCTCTAACAGTTGTTTAATGGCCTGAAACACCATAGCAAATTGTTTATCATATTTGCTTTCCATTTCTTCAATTTTACGCTTCAAATCTTTATTTGTTAAAAGCATCCGCCTTAACTGAGTAAAAGCGCGCATGATTTGAATATTTACCATAATTGCTCTGTCGCTATTTAATACGCCGGAAAGCATTGCCACTCCCTGCTCAGTGAAAGCATAAGGCAAAACAGTTGAATGTTTCATGGTATTGAACCGGTCGCAAATTGCGACCAGTTCGTCCTTTTCAGTTTTTGTCAACTGAAACATAAAATCATCTGGAAACCGTTTTGTATTTCTTTTAACTTGTTCATTTAATCGTTTTGTGGTTACTTCGTAAAGAAGCGCTAAATCCCTATCAAGCATCACCTTTCTTCCTCTAAAAATAAACCTGTATCAGCCCCGATATCCAGAACTGATTTTATATTTATCATTTTAAAAATATCAATTATGGTATTATCTCGTAATTCGTGGCTCCACGATCTTCTAAGATTTCCACCAACAGCTTTTTTGTCTATATTTTTAACAAATGTCTTTAACTTACCGTCCACGATATCCCAATCTAACTGCGCAAAATAATTGCTCCATTGCAAGTTATGATTTTTATACTCTTTTTCGATCCCAGTAAAAATATCTGCTATTCTGCCATCTATCATTATAACTTCCTTCAAAGCAAAGTATACACCTTATTATAATTAGGTGTAAATAATAAACTAACCATAGCATAATAAGGTTTATGGAAAATGCTATTCGGTTAAAACTGGGTAAGAAAATAAAAGAATTGAGAAAAAAACGCAAATACACCCAAGAAGAGCTTTCTGAGATCGCTGATATTGATTATAAATATATACAGAGAATAGAAGGTAAAAAACCGCCTGCTTTAAAAATCGATACCATAGAAAAACTCGCCAAAGCATTTAAAATAAAACCTTATAAATTATTGAAGTTTTAAAAAAACAAGCCGCAGGGAATATATTGCTCCCTGCGGCTCTATTAACCATCTCAACCCCGTAGGAGGCCTACGGCCACCTACGGGGTTTAAAAACCATGATTACTTCAAAATCTTCTCCGCTTCTTTCCTGTACGCATCCATCACATAAGGAATTCCGGAAATCTTTGAGGCGTCTTCGGTAAGAGCCATCAAGTCGTTTCTGGAAATGGCGCTAAGGTTAAAGTTCCTGGATCCGGCCATCAACTGCTGCAAGCCAACCTTTATCCTCTGCGAGAATGTGTATATGCCAACTGCTCCCAGCGGTATATCTTTCATGTCTTTACCATATTTTTCCGCTAATTCTTCGTAGCAGACAAATATCTCTTCCGGCTTTGTGCCAAATTCTTTGACTGTCGGAGGGATGTCATTTTTCTTAATCCATTCGTCAATATTTTTGCCGACAAAACCAGGTATCATAAGGGCCCTGCCCATACAGACTGCTTTTACATAAGGAGAACCCATTGCGAGCACCTTGAATACATGGTCTTCTAAGCTGAATCCGCCTGCTATTGCTATGTCAGGAATCCTCATGCCTTTCTTGGCTAATTTTTCGCAGAATTCGTAGGTGAGCGCCTGCAGATAAAATGTAGGTATGCCCCATTCCTGCATCATTCTCCATGGAGACATGCCTGTGCCGCCTGGCGCGCCGTCAATGGTTAATAGATCTATCTTTGCCATTGAGGAATATTTAAGCGCCATTGCCAGCTCTCTCATGGAATATGCGCCTGTCTTTAAGGTAATTCTCTTAAAGCCAAGGTCTCTCAGGCGTTTTATCTCTTTCATAAAACCTTCTTCTGAAACGAAACCAAGCCTTGAATGTCTCTCGAATTCCTTTATAGCGCCTGCTTTAAATGCTTCCTGGGTTGCTTTAACTGCAGGATCAGGAGTAACAATGTATCCTCTTTTCTTTAATTCCAATGCCCTTTCAAGGCTTTTTACTTTTATTTCACCGCCGATACATTTCGCGCCCTGGCCCCATTTTAACTCAATAGTCTCTAATTTATGTTTCTTACGCACATATTCCGCGACTCCGAGACGTGTATCTTCAACGTTCATCTGTACCAGTATTTCGCCATATCCTTCTTGGAATCTTTTGTAAACTTCAATGCGGCGATCCATATCAGGTGCGTTAGTAACCTTGCCTTTTGAATCAAGTTCAAGTTTCGGATCAATGCCGCACACGTTCTCTCCGCACACAATAGTAACGCCTGATATTGCGGCTCCTATAGCAAAATGTTCCCAATTTTTACGAGCGATTTCAGTTGAACCCAAAGCGCCTGTAAAAATAGGGGCTTTCATCTTTACTTTTTTATCCCAGCCATATTCTGTCTCTGTATTTACGCCGGGAAATGTCGCTGTGTCAGGATTCCCTTCTACGCCTTTTGGGAGGCCTTTTGCGCCAAGCGCGTAACCCTGTATATTCAAATGCGAATAATCAACCGGGTAGTCTTTGTCTCCACCCGCAGTCATTTCTCCGAATGGACCGGGATATATTACTTCTCTTCCTCTGAAAGAGGACTTAAAAACTTCGCAGTTGCCGCGGCATGTCTCAAGGCATCTTGAGCACAGGCCTGAACAAGGCACTACGTTTTTAGAACGATTAAACGTTCTTGTGGCATCATTTCCGCCAGGGGCCCGTAAATTCATTGCCTAATCCCTCCTCATTTTATGCCTAATATTTAGGCATTCA
>ERZ1292640.1317-Hain-H43-02um-R1-1317-length-20577-cov-10_pt1 | contig 20577 bp, 22 predicted proteins | sample MGYA00564404_ERZ1292640 | MGnify/ENA primary metagenome ERZ1292640 (study PRJEB36523, sample SAMEA6512636) | groundwater metagenome | collected 2019-01-08 | study: AquaDiva: Metagenomics assemblies of 32 groundwater samples
GCCCCACGTAGAGCGCCGAGCGGTCCACCTCGTCCAGGTACACCGCGTCGGCCCGAACGTCGGCGGCGGGCAGGTCCTCGAACAGGAACACCGTGAAGAAGCGGCGCAGCAGCGGGTCGCCTTCGACGAACGCCTTGAGGGCGCGCCGCTCCTCCGCCAGTTCCTTCTGCACGCTGCTGATGAAGATGGACGCCGCGGCCATGAGGGGCTTCTACTTCACCGAAGCCGGTGGTTGTTCGCCAGCCCGCGCAGCACGGTCCCATGCAGCACGAAGCCCGCGCTCACCTCGGTGCCGACGAAGAGGGAACGACAGTTGAAGGGCGCCCCGCCCTCGCTCCGCAGTGCGGGGAGGTGCGTCTTGATCGCGCGGGCGAGCCTGTTCCCGTCGCGGTTGTCCACGAGGACGGGCCTGAGGCGGTCGAGAGGCCTTCTCACTGCGCCCCCTCCCCTGGTCCACCGTCACCCGGCTCCGACCCGCTCTCCGCCTCATTTGTCGGTTCTGTCGTACCCGCCCACGAATCGGCGATCGCCTTCCAATCAACCGACCGCTCCTTCGCGCCTGTCCAGACGTCCCAGAAGTCGGGGTCCGGCGAGTGCGGCCGGTGAGCTTCGGGAAGCTCCTGGACCTCCACCAGCACGGGTGCCGGGGCGCCCCAGCCGAGCAGGATCGCCCGCCGCGACGGAAGGCTCGGCAACTCGCGCAGGAGATCGCCGAGCGCGTCGGGCACCAGACGCCGCACCAGGTCCTGGTCGCGATCGTTGACGATCCGATGCAGCAGGAACGTGTTGCACTGCGAGAGCACCGTGGCCGACATCTCGGATGGGCGCTGAGAGGCGAGGACAAGACCCAGCCCGAACTTCCGTCCCTCCCGGGCGATCCGCTCGAAGGTCCGGCAGCAGGCCCTCCCCGCCGGCGGCGCGCCGTCGGCGGTCAGGTCGCGGTGCACAAAGGTGTGCGCTTCTTCGAGAACGAGCACCGTGGGCAACACCAGAGTGTGCGCGCGCCGATAACGCTGAACTGCCTCGAACACCATGCGAGCCAGGACAGCCACGACAATGTGGATGACCTCGGATGGCACGAGGGAAAGATCCACGATCGTGATCGGTCCGTTCGACGCTTGGTCGGCGCCGACGTGGTCGGTCAGCCACTGATCGAGGGTGATCGACGCCGAGTTTGCGGGATCGAGGACCGACGCCAGCGGTCCCCCGGCAAAGAGACCGCGGATGCGGAGATTCAGCGAGTCCACGAACTGGGCGAGGTCACGGCCCGTCACGTCTGCGGCGAGGGCTTCCACGAAACCGGGAAGTTCTTTCGCCGAGAAGAAGCGTGGCGTGTCCTCGCTCGCGCCGGACTCGTCCTCGGACAATCCCACAGCGGAGGCGACTTCGCCGAGGGCGGCTTGAACCGTTTCGAGGCTCGTCTCCGCAAAGTCGTTGTGCCATTGCTTTCCCTGGCCGTCGACGTTCGAACGCGCCGCGTTCTCCACCTCCTGAGCTTTTTCGGCGACGCCCCCCAGCTTCGCCTTCAACGCTTCCTCGGCACATTCGGCTGCCAGAGTCTCGAAGTCCAGGTGGACGTTGTTCAAGACCTGCGCCACGCCTTCCCGCTTGCCCCTCCCTTGGTGCTCTCCTCCCTGCACAGCAAGCTGCAGCCGACTCCGATACCTCCTGCATCTGCCACGAACCCGCGTCTGGAATGTATCCGGCGTCCCGGCCCCCGACCGCAGGCGCCGGATGGCGTCGAACAGGATCGGGCGCTGCACGGCGGGCGCCGCGCCCGTGAAGGCCGCCCACTCCTCTCCGTTCCAGAGCCACGCCGGGACCTTGAGCGGGGCAGCGCCACCCCGGGGCGTGACTTGGAACAGCCGCGCGTTCAATCCGTTGAAAGCCCGTGCGTACTCGCCGTTGGGATCGAGCACGATGAAGCGGGCGTTCGGCTCGCCGCTCCGATCAGCCCCCGTTCTCGCCTCGCGCGCGGCGTCGAGCGACCAGCGAATCAGCCCGGCGACCGAGCAGGACTTGCCCGCTCCGGTGTTGCCGAGGACGGCGAGGTGTCGGCCGAAGAGCTTGTCAGGGTCGACGTGCACCGGTGCGCTCGCAGCCGTGGGGCATGTGCCGATGAGGATGCGCCGCGCCTCTCCGGCTCCTTCTCCCTCGACGATCGCCCGGAGCTGCGCCTCCGTCGGCAGGACCACGGGATCGCCGACGGAGGGGAAGACATCCACTCCACGGCGGACTTCGAAGGCCAGCTCTCCCCCGGTGCTTCCGGGCTTGGCCAGGAGGGTCCCGAGAGGCGTGAGCGAGACCTTCCGCGCCGGGAACGGCAGATCCACGAGCCCGAAGTCCTGCATCCCTCGGCGTTTCGGATACGGGAGCCGCGCCACCTCGACCTTCGTGATCACCCCGACTGTCGCGCCGCCCTCGTTCGGAACGAGCAGATACCCGTTGATGCGCGGAAAGCCGGCCGGCACCCCGGTGTTGAGGGCCGTCGCTTGCGGGGCGTCGGGATCGAGGAGCACGGAGATGCCGCTCGCGGAGACCTCCTCCACGGTCCCGATCGCCCTGTCGCCCAGCGCCTCGACGAGCGAGCTCATTCCGGATCTCCTGGGCTGGTATCGTCCGGCCTACCGGCCTTCTCGCCGCCCCCGTGCGGCGTGCGGCGATTCACGAGCTCCACCATGCGCCACGTCGTCCGGTCGATCGCGGGCTTCGGCAGGTAGTTCTCGACTAGCGTCGCGAGATCACCGAAGTGGTCACCGACGAGCAGCGTGATCTGCTCGTCGCGGCCGGTCTCCTCGCAGAAGCGCGCGATCCGACCGGCAGCGCCGTCATACGAGAGGATCGCGAGGTGCGTGGATGGAATCGTGAGCATGTCCCGCACGACCCGGTTGATGTGATCGTCGCCGAAGCCGTAGCCGTAGGTCACGAGCACGGCGTTGGGCTGGCAGGCGGCCGCAGCGAAGTCCCGGAAGAGCTCCGCGTAGGGGTACTCCAGCGTCTCGACGTCCTTGGCGGGGTTCGGGTAGACGATCAGGCCATCGCGCGGGTGCTCGGGCAGGTCGGGATGGCTCTCCGCCGCGCCGAGCGGAAGCGCGGACCGCAGGATCCGCGGCGCGCCGGAGGCTCTCTCCTCCTGGCGCCAGTCGATCGAACCGTGGAGCTTCGTCAGCCGCACGACGCCCTCGAGGTAGCGGGGCTCGCCCCGGATGCCGGGCGGGTTGTAGTGGAGGTCGATCCCGAGCCGGGAGGCGCGGAACACCGGCTTCAGCCTTCCGACGAACCGGTCGAGGACGCGAAGGCCCAGGAGGTCGCAGCCGTACTCGACCACGCGGTCGTAGTTCGTCGTGAAGATGTGGAGCCGCTCGCGCGAGGCGGCGCGGCTCGCGAAGGTGAGAAGGAAGGAGCCCAGGAGCCGTCGGATCCGGTTGGCGTCCGCTCCCGCGGGTCCGGCCGCTGCGCCGATTCCGCGCTCGGTCGCGAGGACCGCGCGCAGCAGCGCTCGTAGGCGCTCATCGAGGGCCGTCTCCCAGCGGGCAAGAAGCTCGCCGGCGCGGGTTGCGATCGCATCTCCTCCGCCAGCTGTGCTCAGGATTCGCAGTCCCGCGATCAGTTCCCGCGCGGCGCGGATCTGGTCTTCGAGGTTCGGCTCCCCCCGCCCACAACGCTCGGCGCTGTCTTTCGCAGCGCGATCCACCGCGTCGGCGAGATCGCAGGCGAAGGTTGAGGCCTTCATGTCGACGGCGGGAGCACCCGCCAGCGTCGCGATCGCGGTTGTGAGCCCGCTGCCGACGAGGAGGTTGACGTGCTCGGCCTGCAGCAGCGCCGCGAGCCACGGCTCGACGTGCTTCCGCTGCACGCCGGGGTCAGTGGGCGGCTGGATGCCTCCCCAGTTGTGGGAGCCAGCCCGCACTCGGTGAGGATTCCACTGGCCGTTGCGGGAATCGGTCTCGCCCGCCTGGGACTCAGGGTTCACCGGGCGATCGTCGGCGGGACTCATGTCTTCGCCCTCCGCTTCCACTCCCGGAAGTGTTTCAGCGTCGCGCGCAGGCGCTCCTCGTACTCCCAGCGGTCGTGGAAGGTCTCGAAGATGTGGACGAGGTGCTGCTCAGTGAGGCCGTAGAGGTGCGCGACGACGGCGTCGAGCTCGTGGGTCATGTCTTCCTTCTCGTCCGGCGCGAGCGGGCCGCAGGCGACGCCGGCCTCCTTCGCCCAGGCCGCGAAGCGTTCGTCGGGCGAGGCGAGGCGGCCGGCAAGCTCGATGGCACGGGGGCGCAGCGGATGGTCGGTCGGGGGACGGGAAGGGGATTGAAGACGAAGAAGTTCACGTGAGTCTCGACGAAGCGTCGGGCGTACCAGTCAAGCGGAAGCGACGAGAGAACGCCGACGAGAAACGCCTCGTCGCGGGCGTCGCCACGGAGCGCAGCGACCAGACGGCGTCGCTCCAGCTCAGCGTACAACTCCTCCAGCACGCTCCCCATGGGAGAACCCTCCCTGCGCGCTGCTAGCCCCTCAACTTGGGCGCGATGACGGCGGCGAACTGCTCCAGGTGGTCCAGCTCGTCGAAGACCGGGTGGAGCATGACGAGCCGGGCGCCGGCGGCCACGACCTCGTTCAGCCGATCCACGCATTCCTCGGCCGAACCCCAGATGGACACTTCCTCCGCCAGCTGGGGCTTCCCGTAGAACGCGCCGAACCACTCACCGAGCCGCTTCGCGGCCCGGGCCTTGTCGCGGTCGATGGCGATGTACACGCGCTTACCGATGGGGAACTTCCGGGGATCGCGCCCGGCTTTTTCCAGAAACTCCCTGAGCTGTGTGACCTCTTCCTTGAACTTGGCCGTCGGGAGCGAGCCCGCGCCCATGAAGCCGTCGCCCAGCTCGGCGGCGCGCTTCAGCGCGTTCGGATGGTGGGCGCCGAACCAGACCGGCGGGTGCGGCTTCTGGAGCGGCTTGGGCTCCATGGACGCGTTCTGGAGCCGCCAGAAGTCGCCCTCGAAGGTGACGCGCGGCTCGGTCCAGAGCCGCTTCATGAGCCGGATCCCCTCCGCGAAGCGGGCGGCTCGGCGCTCGGCGGAGAGGCCGTAGGCTGGATAGACGCCCGGATTGCCGCCGAGCCCCACGCCGACGATGAGACGCCCGTGCGACAGGTGATCGAGGGTCGCCAGGCTCTTGGCCAGATGGACGGGGCTCCGGAGCCCGGTCAGCAGGACCGCCGAGCCCAACCGAATCCTCTCGGTAACGGCAGCGGCATAGGTCAGGAGCTCCACCGGCTCCAGGCTCGGAATGGACCCGAGGATCTGCTCGATCACCCAGGCGCTGTGAAAGCCGAGCTTCTCGGCGCGGGCCACATAGCTGCGGATCCGGACCGTGTCCACCGGACCGTCGCGGAAGGTCTGGGGAATCGCGACCGCCAGCTCGATCACCGCGGGAGGATCTCCAGGGCCTCGAAGAAGTAGGGGATCTCGAAGGCGGCCGACTCCGGGGAATCCGAGCCGTGCACCGCGTTCGACTCGATCGACGAGGCGAACTCCCGCCGGATGGTGCCGGCAGCCGCCTTGGACGGGTCGGTGGCTCCCATCAGGTCCCGGACCCGGCCGACGGCGTTCTCCCCCTCGAGCACCATGGGAATACAGGGCCCCTGGGTCATGAAGGTGCAGAGGCTCGCATAGAACGGGCGGTCCTTGTGGACGACGTAGAACCCCGCGGCCTGCTCCTTCGTCAGGTGAACCATCTTGGCCGCCAGGATCTTGAGGCCGGCTTCCTCGAAGCGGCCGATGATCTTGCCGGCCACGCCCTTGACGACGGCGTCGGGCTTTACGATGACGAGCGTCCGCTGGATCGCCATCACGTTTTACCCTCTCCCCCTGAGGGGGAGAGGGGAGGGTGAGGGGGTCACTGCCTCCGCAATCCTTTGCATCACGGCGTCCATCTGGCAGATCATCTCATTATCCCAAAAGCGTAAAACCTTGTAGCCGCGCTCCATCAAGTAGGCTGTCCGCTCCCGATCGGCCTCAACCCTGGTCGCGTGCTGGCCACCGTCAAGCTCCACGACAAGCTTACGCTCGGGGCAACAAAAGTCGGCGATAAATGGTCCAACCGGGTGCTGTCGACGGAACTTCGCGCCGGTCAATCTACGGTCACGAAGCCGGGCCCACAGTTTCCGTTCAGCCTCCGTCTGGCCGCGTCGCAAGTCCCGGGCGTACCTCCGGGGCATTGCTCCCCTCACCCTGACCCTCTCCCCAGAGGGGAGAGGGAGCTAAGCCTTCAGGACCCGCTCGACGGTGGCGCCCATGTCGGCCGGGCTCTTGACTAAGGTCACCCCCGCGGCGCCCAGCACAGCCATCTTCTCCGCCGCCGTCCCCTTCCCGCCGGCGATGATGGCGCCGGCGTGCCCCATCCGGCGGCCGGGGGGCGCCGTCTGGCCGCAGATGAAGGCGACGACGGGCTTCTTCACACGCTCCTTGATGAAGGCGGCCGCCTCCTCCTCGGCGGTCCCGCCGATCTCGCCGATCAGCATGATCGCCCGCGTCTCGGGATCGTCGCCGAAGAGCCGGAGCACGTCCACGAAGTTGGTCCCGTGGACCGGATCGCCCCCGATGCCGACGCAGGTGGACTGGCCGATCCCCCGCTGGGTGAGCTGGTGGACGACCTCGTAGGTCAGGGTGCCGCTCCGCGAGACGACCCCGACCGCGCCCGGCGTGTGGATGTGGCCGGGCATGATGCCGATCTTGGCCTGCCCCGGCGTGATCACCCCGGGGCAGTTGGGCCCGACGAGCCGGCTCCGCGTCGAGGCGAGGAAATGCTTCGCCCTCACCATGTCAGCCACCGGGATCCCCTCGGTGACGCACACGATGAGTGTGACGCCGGCCCCCGCGGCTTCCATGATGGCGTCGGCCGCCGCCGTGGGCGGCACGAAGATCAGGGCGCAATTGGCGCCCTCCTGCGCCACGGCCTCCGCGACCGTATTCCAGACGGGAAAGCCGTCGTGGGTCGTGCCGCCCTTGCCCGGGGTCACCCCTCCGACCACGGCGGTCCCGTACTCCTTGCAGCGCGCGGCGTGAAAGGCGCCCTCCCGCCCGGTGATTCCCTGGACGACGACGCGGGTCCGCTTATCCGCCAGAATACTCATGCGGCGCTCCGGGCCAGCGCCACAACCTTGCGGGCGCCGTCACCCATGTCCTCCGCCGTCGCAAGGGCGAGGCCCGACTCGGCCAGCATCTTCTTGCCGAGTTCCACGTTGGTGCCCTCCATGCGGACCACCACGGGCAGCCGGAGCCCGAGCTTCTTCACCGCGGTGATGACGCCCTCGGCCAGGCGATCGCAGCGGAGGATTCCGCCGAAGATGTTGATGAACACGGCCCTCACGCTCGGGTCGGAGGTCAGGATGCGGAAGGCATTCTCGATCTGCTCGGGCGAGGCCCCGCCGCCGACGTCGAGGAAGTTGGCGGGCTCCCCGCCGGCCAGCTTGATGATGTCCATGGTGGCCATGGCGAGCCCGGCGCCGTTCACCATGCACCCCACGTTGCCGGTGAGCTTGATGTAGTTGAGGTTGAACTTCGACGCCTCGACGTCGAGCGAATCTTCCTCGTGGATGTCGCGCAGCGCCTGGATCTCGGGGCGGCGGAAGAGGGCGCTGTCGTCGAAGTTCAGCTTGGCGTCGAGCGCCAGGAGGCGCCCGTCGGCCGTGACCACGAGCGGGTTGATCTCGGCCAGCGAGCAGTCCTTGGCCAGGTAGCACCGGTAGAGGTTCAGGATCGCCGCGACGGCGGCCTTGAAGAGGTCCCCCGAGAGCCCCAAGCCGAAGGCGAGCCGCCGCGCCTGATAGGCCTGGAGACCCAGCGCCGGATGGCCCCACTCGCGGAGGATCTTCTCGGGCGACTTCGCCGCCACCTCCTCGATCTCCATGCCGCCAGCCGCTGAAGCCATGACGACGTGAGTCGACCTTGCCCGGTCGAGCGTGACAGAGAGATAGAGCTCCTGGCGGATCGGCGAGGCCTCCTCCACAAGGACACGCCTGACCTCGATCCCTTCGGGCGGCGTCTGGGGCGTCTTGAGGCGCATCCCGAGGATCTGCCGCGCCGCGGCCTCGGCGCCGGCGGGATCCTCCGCGAGCTTGATCCCCCCGCCCTTGCCGCGGCCGCCGGCGTGGATCTGGGCCTTCACCACGACGCGGCCGCCCAGTTTCTCCGCGACTGCGCGCGCAGCGGCCGGGGTGTCGGCTACCTCGCCGACGGGCACCGGCACACCGAACTCCCGGAGGATCGCCTTCGCCTGATACTCGTGGATTTTCACTTGCCGGTGAGCTTCCGGACGAGCCAGACGACGGGGTCGTAGTACTCGCTCACCACCCGCTCCTTGAGCGGGATGATGGCGTTGTCGGTGATCTTGATGTGCTCAGGGCAGACCTCGGTGCAGCACTTGGTGATGTTGCAGAAGCCGAGCCCGGCCTTGAGCCGGAGGTACTCGGCGCGCGAGTCGGTGTCCATCGGGTGCATCTCCAGCGCCGCCAGGCGGACGAAGAAACGGGGCCCCGCGAACATGGGCATGTTCTCGGGGTGGTCGCGGATGACGTGGCAGACGTTCTGGCAGAGGAAGCACTCGATGCACTTGTGGAACTCCTGCCCCCGGTCGATGTCCTCCTGCATCATCCGGAAGGCGCCGTCGGCCTCCGCCCGCCCCGGCTTGAAGGCGGGGATCGTCTTCGCCACGCTGAAATTGGAGGAAACGTCGGTCACCAGGTCCCGAATCAGCGGGAACGTCTTCATGGGCGCCACCGTGATGGGCTCGCCCGCCGGGAAGAGGTTCATCCGGGTCATGCACATCAGCCGGGGGCGGCCGTTCACCTCCGCGCTGCACGAGCCGCACTTGCCCGCCTTGCAGTTCCAGCGGACGGCCAGGTCATTGGCCTGCGTGGCCTGGATCTTGTGGATGACGTCCAGCACCACCATCCCCTCGTCGGTAGGAACGCGGTACTCCCTGAAGGCGCCGCCCGTGGCGTCGCCGCGCCAGACCCGCATGATCGCGTCGGGCATTACTTGTCCCCCTCGAGGAGCTTCTTCAGTTCGTCGGGCATCGGGGAGATCGGCTCCCGGCTGACCGTGAGTTCGTCACGCACCTTCCGCACCACGACGTTGACCTTCCCCAACTCGGGGTCCGTCTTGGGGTAGTCATCCCGAGTGTGGCCGCCGCGGCTTTCCTTCCGCTCCAGCGCCGCGAGGGTGACCGCGTGGGAGACGGTGAGGAGCGAGTGGAGATCCAGGGCCAGGTGCCAGGAGGGGTTATACTGCCGGTTGCCGTCGATCTTGATCCGCCGGCACCGCTCGCGGAGCGTCGCAATCTCCTCGAGCGCCTTCTTCAGCTCGCCCTCGGTCCGGATGATCCCCACCAGGCTCTGCATGCACTCCTGGAGGTCCTGGTGGATCGCGTACGGGTTCTCTCCACCGGTCCGCTCGAAGGGCTCGAGACACGCTCGGGCGAGCGCCTGCACCTGCCCGGCGTCCGCCGCCGGCGTCCCCTTGAAGTTCTTCGCGTATTCGGCGGCGTAGAGCCCGGCGCGGCGGCCGAAGACCAAGAGGTCCGAGAGAGAGTTCCCGCCCAGCCGGTTGGCACCGTGCAGGCCTCCCGCAATCTCACCGGCAGCGAACAGGCCGGGAACGGCGGTGACCGCGGTATCGGCATCCACGCGGACCCCACCGTTCATGTAGTGGGCGGTGGGGCCGACCTCCATGGATTCCTTGGTGATGTCCACGTCGGCCAGCTCCTTGAACTGGTGGTACATACTGGGCAGCCGCCGCTGGATGTACTTGGCGTCGCGCCGCGAGGCGATGTCGAGGAAGACGCCACCGTGGGGGCTGCCCCGCCCCGCCTTGACCTCGGTGTTGATCGCGCGCGCCACTTCATCGCGCGGCAGGAGATCTGGGGTCCGCCGGTTGTTCTTCTTGTCCGTATACCAGCGATCGGCCTCCTCCTCCGTGTCGGCCGTCTCCGCCCGGAAGAACTCGGGGACGTACTTGAACATGAAGCGCTCGCCGAGGGCGTTCTTGAGAGTCCCGCCGTCGCCACGGACGCCCTCGGTCACGAGGATGCCGCGGACGCTGGGAGGCCAGACCATGCCGGTGGGGTGGAACTGATAGCACTCCATATCAATGAGGTGCGCCCCACCGTCGAGGGCGAGAGTCACTCCGTCACCGGTGTACTCCCACGAGTTGGAGGTAAACTTCCAGATCTTGCCGATCCCGCCCGTGGCGAGCACGACGGCCTTCGCCTTGAAGACCACGAGCCGCCCGCTCTCCCGCCAGTAGCCGAAGGCCCCGGCGACGCGCTCGCCGTCCTTCAGGAGGCGGGTGATCGTGCACTCCATGAAGACATCGATCCCCTTGTGCACGGCGTGCTGCTGGAGGGTACGGATCATCTCGAGCCCGGTGCGGTCCCCCACGTGGGCCAGGCGCGCGTAGCGGTGGCCACCGAAATCGCGCTGGAGGATCCGCCCGTCGGGGGTGCGGTCGAAGAGCGCCCCCCAGGCCTCCAGCTCCTTCACGCGGTCCGGCGACTCCTGGGCGTGGAGCTGGGCCATGCGCCAGTTGTTGAGCAGCTTGCCCCCGCGCATGGTGTCGCGGAAGTGCACCTTCCAGTTGTCCTCCGGCCAGACGTTGCCGAGCGCGGCGGCGATCCCGCCCTCGGCCATGACCGTGTGGGCCTTGCCGAGGAGCGACTTGCAGATCAGGGCCGTCTTCGCCCCCTGGCCGGAGGCCTCGATGGCCGCGCGCAGGCCGGCGCCGCCGGCCCCGATGACGATCACGTCGTGCTCGTGGGTCTCGTATTTGTCCAGAGCCATTAGAAAAGTCTCCAGTCGCGGAGCATGCCCATGGAAAGGAGGCGGATGTAGACGTCGGTGAGCGCCACCGACACCAGCGAGAGCCAGGCCCAGAGCATGTGGTGTTCATTCTGCGTGGTGACCATCCTCCAGAGCCGGTAGCGGAGCGGGCTCGCGGAGAACCGATCCAGGCAGCCGCCGCAGAGGTGGCGGCAGGAGTGGCAGGAGAAGGAGTACATCGAGAGGAGCGCCACGTTCACCACCATGATGATCGAGCCCAGCCCGATGCCGAAGCGGCCGTCGAAGATGAAGGCGTAGATCGCGTCGTACCAGAGGAAAATCAGGAAGGCGGTGGCGACGTAGAAGAAGTAGCGGTGGATGTTCTGGAGGATCAGCGGGAAGCCGGTCTCCCCCGTGTAGCCCGAGTGGGCGTCGCGGACCGCGCACGCCGGCGGCGACCACCAGAACGAGCGGTAGTAGGCCTTCCGGTAGTAGTAGCACGTGAGCCGAAAGCCGGCGGGGCCCCAGAGGATGAGGATGGCGGGCGACCACGGCCACCAGGACGGCTTCAGCGTCGGGGAGTAAAAGGGCGAGAGGTAGTTCTTGTACTCGAAGTGGGCCCCCTGGAGGGCCGCCCAGGTCGTGTAGACAACGAACGCGCCCAGGCCCAGCACGATCAGGAGCGGCTCCACCCACCAGGTGTCCTTGCGGAGGGTGGCCGTCGCCGCGAGCTCGCTAGCGGGCATAGGTTTTCATCCCTTCCTGGTAGAGGTCGTTGCCGTGGCAGTCGTTGACGACGATCGCCGGAAAGTTCTCCACCTCGAGCCGGCGGATCGCCTCGGTGCCGAGGTCCTCATGCGCGACGATCTCGAGCTTCTTCACGAACCGAGAGAGCACCGCGCCCGCCCCCCCGATGGCCCCGAAGTACACGCCCTTGTACTGCCGCAGGGCGTCCTTGACGGCCTGCCCGCGGAAGCCCTTGCCGATGGTGCCCTTGAGACCCAGCTTGAGCAGGGCCGGCGTGTACTTGTCCATCCGGCTCGCCGTGGTCGGCCCGATCGAGCCGACGATCTCCCCGGGCCGCGCGGGCGACGGGCCCGTGTAGTAGATGATCTGGCCACGCACGTCGATCGGCAGCTTCTCGCCGCGCTCGATCAGCGGCATGAGCCGCCCGTGGGCGGCGTCGCGGGCCGTGTAGAGGACCCCCGTGATCCGCACGCGGTCGCCGCTTTTGAGGGATTCGACGTCGGTGTCGGAGAGGGGCGTGATGATGTCCTTGATGCCGTCAGCCGCAATCGTGATCATGCCCGTTCGTCCTCGGGCTGGCGGGTCCTGTCGGCGACCAGCCCCACGGTGCTCACTCCCGCCAGCCCGGAGTTCAATCTTGCTTGATCGTCCATCGCCGAAATCCGGCGGCGACTCGCGGTCCGCTCCGCGCCGCGGGGCTCCCCGTCCGCCGCCTCCCGCCAGCCCGCGCGTGAAACACCACGCTCATAGCGTCACCTCCTTGTGGCGGTGGGCGTGGCATTCGATGGTGACGGCGACGGGGAGGCTGGTGATGTGGCAGGGGTAGGTCAGGATGTGGACGGCGAAGGCCGTCGTGTCACCGCCGTACCCCTGGGGCCCGATCCCGAGGCGGTTGGCCCGGTCGAGGATTTCCTTCTCGATAGCGTCCACCGCCGGGTCGGGGTTCGGGCTGCCGATCTCACGGAACAGCGCCTTCTTGGAGAGGATCGCCGCCTTCTCGAAGGTCCCGCCCACGCCCACGCCGGCGATGAGGGGCGGGCACGCGTCGGGGCCGGCCGTCTTGATGACTTCCAAGATGAAGTCCTTCACCCCCTCGGGCCCGTCGGCGGGAGTGAGCATCTTGTACTTGGATCGGTTCTCGCACCCGCCGCCCTTGGCCATGACCATGAGCTTCAGCGTCGCGCCGGGGACGACGTCCGCGTGGATGACGGCCGGCGTGTTGTCCCCGGTGTTCACACGGTCGAACGGCGACCGGACGATCGACGCGCGCAGGTAGCCTTCCTTGTAGCCCTGGCTGACGCCCGTGTTTATCGCGTCAGCAAGCAGGCCTCCAGTGACGTGCACGTCCTGCCCCAGCTCGACGAAGCAGACCACGAAGCCCGTGTCCTGGCAGTACGGGATCTTCTGGGTCCTGGCCATCTGGGCGTTCTCCTTCAGGATCTCCAGCACCTGCCGGCCCGCGGGGGACCGCTCGGTCTCGAGCGCCTTGTCGAACGCCCGGAGCATGTCCGGCTCCAGGTCGTAGTTGGCCTCCATGCAGAGCTTCTTGACCGCATCGGTGATCGCGGAGACGTGAATTTCGCGCATGATTGAACTCCTCCCCTCACATGAATCCTCTCCCCCTCACCCTACCTCTCCCCACTGGGGAGAGGAGAAGAGGTGAGGGGCGTTTGAGTAGGGCAGGGTGAGGGGTCTAGAGCTTGAGTTTCTCCACCAGCTCGCGGACCGCGGCGGCGGACTTCTTGAAGGCGGTGTCCTCCTCCGGGGTCAGCTTGATCTCGATCACCTGCTCCACGCCCGCGCGCCCCAGCTTCACCGGCACGCCGACGTAGAGCCCCTTGGTCCCGTACTGGCCGTCGAGATAGGCCGCGCACGGGAGGATCTTTTTCTTGTCCTTCAGGATGGCTTCCATCATCTCCACCACCGCGGCCGCCGGCGCGTAGAACGCGCTGCCGGTTTTCAGGAGGGCCACGATCTCGGCGCCGCCGTTCGCCGTCCGCTTCACGAGCGCGTCGATCTTGTCCCGGGGCAGCAGCTCCGTGATCGGAATGCCGGCCACCGTCGAGTAGCGAGGCAGCGGGACCATCGTGTCCCCGTGCCCCCCGAGCACGAACGCCGTCACGTTCTCCACCGAGACGCCGAGCTCCATGGCGATGAAGGTGCGGAAGCGCGCCGAGTCCAGGATGCCGGCCATGCCCATGACCCGGTGGGGCGGAAAACCCGAGACCTTCCAGGCCAGCTGGACCATGGCGTCCAACGGGTTGGTGACCATGATCAGGATCGCGTTGGGCGAGCGCCGGGCCACCTCCTGGGTTACCTGCTGGACGACCTCGGCGTTCTTGAAGAGGAGATCGTCCCGGGTCATCCCGGGCTTCCGGGGAAAGCCGGCCGTCACCACGACGATGTCCGAGTTCGCCGTCTCTTCGTAGCCGTTGGAGCCGACGAGGCGCGAGTCGTAGTGGTGGATGGGGCCCGCCTGGAGGAGGTCGAGCCCCTTCCCCTGGGGCACCCCCTCGATCACATCAACGAGGACGACATCAGCCAGCTCTTTCTCGACCGTGTACTGGGCCACCGAGGCCCCGACGTTGCCTGCTCCGACTACCGTGACCTTGGGTCGCATGATGAGTCCCTCCCCCCCTCACCACCGCCCCCCTCACCTTTTTCCTCTCCCCCGCAGGGGGAGAGGGTAGGGTGAGGGGGACCGACACAGATGAGGGGGAATGCCCTACGCCATGTTATGTATGATCGCTGTGCCGAACTCCGAGCACTTCACCTCCTTCGCCCCCTCCATGAGCCGGGCGAAGTCGTACGTGACCACCTTGGACTGGATGGTCTTCTCGAGCCCCGCGATAATCCGGTCCGCGGCGTCCGTCCAGCCGAGGTAGCGGAGCATCATCTCGCCGGAGAGGATCAGCGACCCCGGGTTCACCTTGTCCTGCCCCGCGTACTTGGGCGCGGTGCCGTGGGTCGCCTCGAAGAGCGCGTGGCCCGTCTCGTAGTTGATGTTGCCGCCGGGCGCGATGCCGATCCCTCCCACCTGGGCGGCGAGGGCGTCCGAGAGGAGGTCCCCGGTGAGGTTCGGGCAGGCGATGACGTCGAACTCGTCCGGGCGCGTCAGACACTGCTGAAGGAAGGCGTCGGAGATGGCATCCTTGATCAGGATCTTGCCCGGCGGAGTCCTGCCACCGCACTCGTCCCAGCTCACGACCTTCTCGGGGAACTCCCGCTTGGCCAGGTCGTACCCCCAGCGCATGAAAGCGCCCTCGGTGAACTTCTGGATGTTTCCCTTGTGGACCAGCGTGACGGAGCGCCGCTCCGCAGCGATCGCGTAGCGGATGGCGGCGCGGATCAGCCGTTCCGACCCCTGCTGGGAGATCGGCTTGATACCGATCGCCGAGGTCTCCGGGAAGCGGATCTGCTTCACCCCCATCTCCCGCAGGAGGAAGTCGATCACCTTGCGGGCCTCGGGGCTCCCCGCTCCCCACTCGATGCCGGAGTACACGTCCTCCGTGTTCTCCCGGAAGACCACCATGTCCACCTTCTCCGGGTGCTTCACCGGGGAGGGAGCCCCCTTGAACTCCCGCACCGGCCGGAGGCAGACGTACAGATCGAGCTCCTGGCGGAGGGTGACGTTGAGGCTCCGAACCCCTTCGCCCACCGGCGTGGTGAGCGGGCCCTTGATGGCGACCAGGCACTCGCGGATGACGTCAAGCGTCTCCTGGGGGAGGAGGTTCGGGGGGCACGCCGCGCCGTAGATGGCTTGGGCCTTCTCGCCCGCGTACACCTCGCACCAGGCGATCTTCCTGCGCCCTGTGGAGCTCCGGCCGACGGCGGCGTCGATGACCCGGACGGCGGCACGCCAGATGTCGGGGCCGGTACCGTCCCCCTCGATGAACGGGATGATCGGGTGGTCGGGAACCCGAAGCTTTCCGTGCTGGATGGAGATCTTCTCTCCGGGAGGGATTTTCACTCTGTCCAGCATCACCGAGCTTACGCTAACACGCGGCGGATGAGCGGTCAAGCAAACCACCCGTCGCGTCAGTGCTCGATCACGACCAGGGGATCGCCCCCCTCGAACTTCTGCCCCGGGGAGACACAGATCGTCTTGATCGTGCCGTTCACCGGGGCCAGGATGGGGATCTCCATTTTCAAGGCCTCGATGTCGCAGATGCGATCACCTTCTTTGACGGCATTTCCGACCTGGACGTGAATCCGAATCGTCCTCCCCGCCATGGGTGCCTCGACGATCTCTTCGGCCATTTCCACGTTGCTCCTCTCTTGGTGAGGATTGTGGCCAGGCGCCTTGACTCCTCCAAAAACCACATTATAGTGTGTCGTGGGGGACCGGGTTGGAAAAGAGAACGAAGTCTCCAGGACCACCCGGACCGATCCTCCTTCAAATGAGCTACCCGCCATCAGGTGAAAAGATCAAATCCCCGTAGGGGGTGAGCAACGTGCCTAAGGTACTCTTCTTCAACGGCTTGGGCCAGCAGGTGGCCGACATCTTCCAGCAGAAGGTCCCCGCGGGGTTCGAGGTGTCATGGCGACCCCATCGTCTGAGCGACGACGAGAAAGGGGCCCTGGTGCGGGATGTGGAATTCCTGGTCCTCCACCCGGCGGAGATCTCCGGCGATGTCTTGCGCGAGGCCAAGACCCTGCGGCTCCTCCAGCTCTTGACCGCGGGCTATGACAAGATCGATCTCCGCCTCACCGGGCAGCTCGGGATCCCCGTCGCCACCAACGGCGGGGCCAACGCCTGGGCGGTGGCCGAGCACAGCGTCGCCCTGCTCCTGGCTGTCTACAAGCGCCTCGTCCTGTGCGACCGGTCCGTCCGCGAGGGGCGGTGGCGCCAGGCGGTCTCGGGATTCGACACCTTCGAGGTGGCGGGCAAGACGGTGGGGCTCGTCGGAGCGGGAAACATCGGCCGGAAGGTGGCCCGACGCCTGGCGGGCTTCGAGACGCGCACCATCTACTACGACGTCGTGCCGGCCCCCGACATCGAGAAGGACCTGGGCGCCCGCAGGGTCTCGCTGGAGGAGTTGCTGCGGGAGGCGGACATCATTTCCCTTCACCTCCCGCTCCTGCGCGAGACGCGGGGGCTCATCGGGCGGAAGGAGCTGGCGATGATGAAGCCGACCGTCGTCCTCCTCAACACGAGCCGGGGGGAGATCGTGGACGAGGAGGCGCTCGTGGAGGCCCTGAAGGAGAAACGCATCGGCGGGGCGGGGCTGGACGTCTTCCGCAAGGAGCCCATCGCCCCGGATCACCCCCTCCTGGGCCTGGAGAACGTCGTGCTTTCTCCGCACACCGCCGGGCACGCGTACGAAGGCTGGTTCCGGCGGGCGCGCTTCGCGTGGGAGAACATTCAGCGGGTCGCGGCGGGCCAAGCGCCCCTTTCCGTGGCTCGTCCCGAGGAGTGAGCGTGTCGTTAACGAAGAGGAGGATCAGGCGATGAAGATAAGGGTCAAGCAGAAGGAAGGCTTTCATTTCCTCGGGAGCGGGGGGGAGTTCCCCGGGGAGCTGCCCATCGACGCCGCGGCCCACGTGGGCGGCAAGGGCCGGGGGTTCAGGCCTCCGGAGCTTCTGATGTACTCCATCGCCGGGTGCATGGGCATCCACACCTACGAGGCGCTCCACAAGGCCGGCAAGCACGTGGAGGACCTGGAGGTCGAGACCGACGGCGAGCGGCGTGAGGACCACCCCAAGGTGTACACGAAGATCGGGTTGAAGTTCCGCGTCAAGGGGCAGGCCCTCACCGATGGGGACGTGAAGGCGGCCATCGACGTGGCGCTCCACAAGACGTGCAGCATCGCCGCCATGGTCAACCGGGTCGCCCCGATCTCCTGCGAATTCGTCATCGTAAGATGAGGGAGGTCTGACATGCGGGACCTTCTCCAAGAGAGCCTGGACAAGCTGGCGGAGGATATGCGGGCCCTCCTCAAGGGGTCGGCGGGCTCGAAACGAATCAAGATCACCGACCTGACGCCGAGGGACGGACAGCAGTGCAAGCTCGCTACCAGAGTCTCCACCGATGACCTTCTCCCCTTGTGCCAAGCGCTGGACACGTGCGGCTTCCATGCGGTGGAGGTTTGGGGGGGCGCCTCCTTCGACGCGTGTTTGCGCTATCTCAAGGAGGATCCCTGGGAGCGGCTCAAGCGAATCAAGGCGGTGATGCCCAAGACCAAGCTCCAGATGCTCCTGAGGGGCCAGCACATCCTGGCCTACCGGCCGTACACCGACAGCATCGTGCGCAAGTTCGTCGAGCGCGCCTGCGCCAACGGGATGAACGTGTTCCGGATCTTCGAGGCCACCAACGACTTCCGAAACATCCAGGTGGCCACCAAGGCCGTCAAGGAGTTCGGCGGCGAAGCCCACGTGGAGGTGAATTACACCGTCAGCCCGGTCCATACGATGGAACGGTGGATGGAGTACGCCGAACAGCTGATCGAGATCGGGGCGGACTGGTTGTCCTTCAAGGATGCCACGGGGATCCTCACGCCCTTCGACTCGTATCGGATCATCAGGGGCATCAAGGAGCGGGCGAAGGACAAGCTCCCGCTTCTCCTCCACTGTCACGACATGGGCGGCACCTCCAGCATGTCCCACCTGATGGCGATCCTGGCCGGTGTCGACATGATCGATACGGTGATGTCCCCGCTGTCCTTCGGCTCGGCGCATCCGGCGACGGAGACGATGGTGGCGGCGCTCCAGAATACGCCCTTCGACACGGGCATCGACCTAAAGATCCTCGAGGAGCCTGCCCGGATCACGCGGCAGATCAAGGAGAAGTACGAGAAGTTCGAGACGGGGTACACCGGGGTCAGCGGGGACGTGTTCATTCACAAGATCCCGGGCGGCATGATCTCCAACATGGTGGCCCAGCTGAAGGAGTCGAACCGGATGGACCTCATGGAGGCCGCGCTGAAGGAGGTCCCCAACGTCGAGCGGGACCTGGGCTACCCGCCGCTGCTCACCCCGACGAGCCAGATCGTCGGCGTCCAGGCGGTGTTGAACGTGCTGACCGGCGAGCGCTACAAGATGGTGACCCGCGAGGTCACGGACTACGTCGGGGGCAAGTACGGCCGGCCGCCGGGGCCCGTCGCCAAGGAACTCGTCAAGAAAGTGATGGGTGACAAGGAGCCCGACTATTCGCTGAGGGCGGGGAACCTGGCCGATCCCGGGGACTGGGACCGCACGGTGAAGGAACTCGGGCCCCTGGCCAAGAGCGACGAGGACGTCCTCCTGGGCGTGCTCTTCCCGATGCAGGCCAAGGACTACCTCTCCAGTCGGGAGGCACCCAAGGCCTGACGTGCGCCCCCCTCACCTTAACCCTCTCCCCCGGCGGGGGAGAGGGGAGGGTGAGGGGGAATCGTAGGCGGGAGCCTCCGCCCGGAGGCCCCGCCTACTCGAAAAAGGGGACCAGCACCAGCACGGCGCCGCCGGCCACCACCGAGGCGATCTGCCCCGCGGTGTTGGCGCCCGCCGCGTGCATCAGCAGGTGGTTGTACGGGTTGGCCTCGAGCCCCACCTTCTGGACGACCCGCGCCGACATCGGGAAGGCCGAGATCCCCGCCGCGCCGATCAGAGGGTTGATCTTCTTCCCCGAGAGCAGATACATCACCTTGCCGAAGACGACCCCCGTCGCGGTGCCCACGGCGAAGGCCACCACCCCCATAACGAAGATCATGATGGTCTCCAGGCGGAGGAACTCCTCGGCCAGCATCATGCCGCCCACCGTGAGCCCCAGCAGGATCGTCACGATGTTGGCGAGCTCGTTCTGCGCCGCGTTGGAGAGGCGTTCGAGCACTCCCGACTCTCTCAGGAGGTTGCCGAACATCAGGGTGCCGATGAGCGGCGTGGCCTTGGGGGCGATGAGCCCCACCACCAGGATGGTGACGATGGGGAAGAGGATCCGGGTGCGCTGGGATACCCTCGCGGCGCGGGCGGGCATGGTCACCCGCCGCTCCTCTTTCGTGGTGAGGAGCCGCATGATGGGCGGCTGGATGATGGGCACCAGGGCCATATAGGAGTAGGCGGCCACCACGATGGCGGGGGCGTACTTCGTCCCCAGGACCGTGGAGACGTAGATGGAGGTCGGCCCGTCGGCCGAGCCGATGATGCCGATGGAGGCCGCATCCTTGAAGGTGAAGTCGAGCAGGCGGAGCCCGCCGTCGCCGAGGAGATAGGCCACGAAGAAGGTGCCGAAGATCCCGAACTGGGCGGCCGCTCCCAGGAGGACCGTGTAGGGACGCTCCAGCAGGGGACCGAAGTCGATCATGGCCCCCACGCTGATGAAGATCAGGAGGGGAAACAGCTCGTTGTCGATGCCGATCTGCCGGAGCAGCGAGAGGAGTCCGCCTCCTTCGGTCAGCCCGCCGAGGGGGATGTTGGCGAGGACGATCCCCATCCCGATGGGAACCAGGAGCATCGGCTCCACCTCCCGGGCGATTCCCAGGTAGATGAGGAGACCTCCCACGCCGATCATCACCGCCATCTTCCAGGTCAGCGCCAGGACGCCCAGAAGTTCGCCTTCCATCATCGCCTCCGGTTCAGGGTCCCTTAGCCCCGGGCTTGGGGGCCAGCAAGCGGTTGAGCCCCGCCATCACCACCAGGAGCAGCCCCAGGGTGGCAAACACGATGGCCATGCCAGCCAAGATGAACCAGAGGGCGTTCAGCACGACGGCACTCTGGCGCCGCACGACGTCATTTCAGGGCATTGAGGGCAGACCCGGCTCGAAACCACCCGACCTGCTCGATGGTGAGGCTGTGGTTGGCCTTGAAGGACACCGCGCGCCCGTCGGGCTTGCTCACGGTGACTGTGACGGGCTTGCCCGGGGTAAGCCCCGCCAGCCCCGTGACGCCGACGCGGTCGTGCTGCTCGAGCAGGTCGTAGTCCTTCGGGTCGGCGAAGGTGAGGGGCAGAATCCCCTGCTTCTTGAGGTTGCTCTCGTGGATCCGGGCAAAGCTCCGGACGAGCACGGCCTTCACGCCGAGGTAGCGCGGCGACATGGCGGCGTG
>ERZ1292640.70-Hain-H43-02um-R1-70-length-78039-cov-44_pt3 | contig 20569 bp, 15 predicted proteins | sample MGYA00564404_ERZ1292640 | MGnify/ENA primary metagenome ERZ1292640 (study PRJEB36523, sample SAMEA6512636) | groundwater metagenome | collected 2019-01-08 | study: AquaDiva: Metagenomics assemblies of 32 groundwater samples
AGGCGTGCCTGGCCCAGCGCAGGTGCTTCGGGTCGCGCGTCCGCTCATAGAGCGCCAGGAACGCCTGGAAGGCGAGCGCGGCCGCTTCCTTGTCCTCCGAACGCGCGTCCAGCGTGCCGCCCCAGTAAGGCTCCCGCATGCTAAGGTGCCGGCCGGCGTAATGCTCGGCGGCCTTCAAGGCCGCCTGCTTGTGTGAGGCCGTGCCGAAAACGTCGAACGACTCCAGCAACGGCGCGATGAAGGCCGCCTCCGCAGTCGAGACCGGATGCCAGGCCTCGGCGAGGATGCGTCCCGCGTGCAGATCCGAAGCCTTGCGGAGAAACGCCTCCCAGCGGGCCGTGTTCATTTTGCGCTGTCTTCCGAGCCGAATGGCGCGGGCGAACGCGAGCATCGCCTGGCCCTGGCAGAGCAACTCGTCGCCGCTCCACTTCTTCTCCTTGTAGTCGTACCAGTTGCGGAAGCCGCGGTCGTAGAACTCGGCGGTCGAAAGGAAGTCCAGCGACTTCTGCACCATCGGCACAATCTGCGCGTCTCCGAGTCCCTCCTCCAGCACCTGAAGCGCGTAGCCCAACGCCTCCGCCTGGCCGGTCCATCCCATCACGAAGGAGGGGCGCTTTTCGTCGGCGTACTTCCTGAACCCCGCGAAGTCGCCGCCCTCCAGCCAGCGCGACTTCGCGTAGCGGTATTTAGCGCGCACGATCTCTGCGAACCCCGGAAGTCCATCCAGGCTGTAGGGCGGGGAAATCTCAATCGCGGTGCCCACGGCGCGGCCGAACCCCGATCCCGCATCCGCGACGGGAAACGCTTCCACGAAGAACCGCTTCTCGATCACGGCCCCAGCCGGTACGTTCAGGTAGGCGTCGTCGTAAGGGGTGAAGCCCTTCTGCTGCGACTTCACCACGCTGCGGCTTCCATTAGAGGCGCAGGGTCCGGAGAGCAGCACCAGCTCGGCGCCCTCTTTGCGCGCCACCGCACCCAAGGACCACCACTGGTCGGCGAGGTTCGCGTACGGCGCGAGCGAGGGGATACTGTGCAGCGCCGCGCCCGAGCGCCCGGCGGCGCGTGGCAACTCAGCGTAAGCGAACGGCATGGGATAGCGGTGCTCCTCATAGATCGCTTCCTCGCCCGGTGCGCCGGCGAAGACGGGTACGCGGCCGCTCTTGGCCCCGGACGGGTTGCCGTAGTAGAGAATGCCCGGCAGCAGGATGTCCGGCCTCTCCCCCGCGGCTTGAAACCGGATCGACAGCGTCACCTTCGGCGCCACCCCGGGCCCGGTCCATTGGAACCGGCGCACGCCCTGGATGGCGCTCGCGGCCGCGCGGTAAGCGTCCTCCAGCAGCCAGGTTCCGCCGCACGCGTTCAACTCGCCCTTCAGAATGGTCCACTCCCCGGCCGCGACCGCGCTCGCGGGATGCGCATGGCGCCAGGCCGCCGGCCACCGCTCCTGCCAGTCGCAGGCGATTGACCACAGGCCTTCGGCCGGTGATTCGGCGATCACCTCGCCGCCGGCGAGGACCTGTACGCGGCGCCCGCCCTGCGTGACGGTCACGTTGAGTTCCCCGCTGACCTGGTTCGCGGCCAGCACCGCGGGGAACACGAGCATGGCGAGTCGCGTTCGCATGGGTTTATCCGTTCAATCTTAGCGCGGCAGGCCACACCTCCTTTCTGCCTTTGGGAGCGTTGGGCAGGCCGTTACCGCCCGGCGCCCGCCGCCGGCAGGAAGTTCTCCATGACCCAGACTTCGGGAATGGACCGCAGGGTTCCGTATACGATCCGCTGGCCGTCCGGGTGTACCCGCAGGGACATCACCATGCCGTCTACCGTTAGACCGAGCCGCTGAGGCTCCCCGCCCTGGCAAGGCACACGCCACAACTCGTATCGGAGCGTTGCCGGTGTACCACCGGCTGAGCTGGCGGACGCTATGGCATACACCAACTGGCGGCCGTCAGGCGACCAAGCGACATTCCCGCGCCTACCGGAGCGGCTTGAAGCGGACGGCGTCTGCCAACACGTGACCGGTCGCCTCGGCGGCGTAGAGTTGGACATAGCCTGCGGTGCCCGCGTCGAACTCGAATTCTCCGAGCCGGCGGGTACGATCCGGCTCCACCCATAGCGTTTCCGTGCCGTGCCTGTGTTTCACAACCACCCGAAAGCGCGTCCCCGGATACAGACCGAACGGCGTCTGTTCCAGGAATGAGACTTCGTACTTACCGGGACGGAGGTTTGGGGTAAAACGCACGAACTCGGTGGGATCGGTGCGGCCCCCGTTGGTCCGGTAGAAGTCACGGTAGCCCTTCTGGCGCCAGAATTTGAACCGGTGGCCGACCCAGAAAAACGGTGTCGCGTAGAAGCCAGCGTCGTCGTCGTCGACCATCACCTCCGCCGGCGGCGCATCCTGGCGGGCATCGAGCAAGATGCGAAACGCCTGGGGGGAGTTGAGCGCTCCCGGACAGCTTACCGAGACGGTCGCGAAATACAAGCCCGGATTCGGCTTTGGCATGGTGACCCGCACCGAGAGAATTTCGCCGCCCCTGCTGGGTTCAACGCTCGGCCAGTCCGACGCCGAACTTGCCTGGCAGCCCGCCAGCTTTCCGCCACCCAGGTTCTTCACGACCACTTGCTTGACGTCGGGCGTCTGCGCCCAGGCCCGCGCGGTGAACCGCAGCATGTGAGGATCGAGCGCCGGTGGAATGCCGTAGACGTCGCGTGACTCCGGCCGGCGCACCGTGAAGCTGATTTCCTCGGGAGCGTCGAGTGCCAGCGCCGGCTGGGCGACCGCGGACCCGTCCACCGTGATCAGGTGCGTAGCGGCGGCCCGGTCCACTCCATCCTCGAAGGTCAGCGTGACCGGGTAAACCCCTGGTCGCGCGAAGACGTGAATGGGATTCCGATCGAGCGAGAAACCGCCGTCTCCGAAAGTCCATTGATGCGTGGCACGCACGCCCCATCATCCCGCCCGGGTGCCTTCGCTGGAAAAGTGAACCGGCTTTCCGGTGCGCGCTGGTCCCCATGGCTGAATCACCACGCGGATCTCGCCCGCTTTGTCGCTTTCCTGTTCGAATGTCTGCCAGAAGAGCATCCAGGGATCGAGCATCATGTCCGGTTCTGCTTCGCGGCGCGTTCGGAAGATAAAGTGCGTGTGTTCGTTGTTGCCCGGGTTCACGCCCGCCGCCGAGGCGAAGTGCGCGCCCGCCCGGGTCGGCTTGTGCTCGGGACTTAGCAACTTCACGACGTGGTGAGCCTGAAGCGTCCAGGTGTCTCCGCTTGGCCACTGGTGGACGCCGCGCCAGCGGTTGTTGTTGTCCCCCTCGGCAAGGCTATTGAAAAGGTAGTGATCGTCGATGTCGATGGGAGCGAACAGCGGTGAACCCTTGGGATGATTGATGTCGAGACCGGCGTGGCATTCCGCCCCCTGGTACGCGCCCATATAAGGGTCGTCGCCGTTGTAGGACTCGGCTATGTCGATGAACCAACGTTTGAAGGGCATCCACGGCCGCAGAGGGACGGGCGCCAGAGCGTCGCGCATGTCGTTGGCCGCGAAGCGCGCGCGCCTGGACATGGCGCAGCCCGCTCCGCCGCCGTGATTGTCGGAGATGAATCTCAGCGCATCGCTGACGGCGTCCAGCCACAGGCGCATACCATTGATGACATACGGCACCGCGAAACTCTCCTGCGACGCCACGTACCGGATCAGCGTTAACGCATGACCGTCGATCTTCACCCTCGCCCGCATCTCGTACAGCGTACCGCCGTCCGGCTGGGCCTTCCGCGGTTCTTTCAGGTTGGTGGCCAGCACGCGGGCCGAGGCATCCTCGAATACCAGTGTGCGAACTTGTCCGTTTCTGAGCTGAAACCGGACCACGTCGCCTTGATCGAGCTCGAAGCCGGTGACCGTGTCCTTCGCCTGAAAGGCCAACTCCCGCGCGATGGCGGGAATGGCTCCGAGAAGTGATGCAAGAACTAGCAACAGGCGCATAAGCCCAATCCTAACCCGGCATAGCCGGAACCAAACAGGTCATCCATCACGCGGCAATTTCCATCTATAACGGCGTCGGCATTGTCAAGAGATACCGGCACTATTGTGAGCCGGGAGCAGGGTCAAGGGCGGTCCGACGCTCTCTGTCGGACCGTTCATCCCAGACCCGTGACCTGCGGACGGCTCCGTATACTCGTGTAGGGACGAAGCACGCGCAAAGCGCGGCTTCGTGCTTGTCAGGATTCTTTGGCAGCCTCTGACCAAGACTCGTTCCCTCGAATCCTACGGTGCAATCAGCTTCTACCAGCCATCTATTCGATCTTCAACTACCGACCATGATTCGCTGTTCGAACTCCCCTCTCGGTTGCCAGGGGAGGCAGGGCGCTCCACCATTTTTTCGATGGACTTCGGTCCACCACGGAAATTCCCGGGCTACCCTGCATACGAGCCGGCGGCACTGGGGTGCCCTGCTTCTCGCAGCTTCCAGTACAGCCGCAGCGCCAACTTTCGCGCCATGGCCACCTTTTACTGCCTACTGGGTCGCCTTGGCCGGCGACAGATAGTTCTCCAGGGCCCAGAGCTCGTAGTTGTAGCGGACCACTTCAAGTCCAAGGAGCCTTCCGCCGGGGTGAACTCTCAGACCATTCACCCGGCCGTCGAGCGCCGTGATTCTTTCCGGCTGCCCGCCGGTGGTGGCCGCCCGCCATATTTCGGACACCTGATCCTTCAGTGTCTTCACGAACAGAACGTAGCGGCCGTCCGAAGTCCAAACCACATCCGTGATGCTCTCCGGTGGCTGCACTCGGGCCACTTCCCGCGGCGTGCTGCCGCCAACTTCCGTCACTGCCAGCAGGTAAGACTGGGCGTCGTTGCTCGGTTGTACGAAGGCGAGTTGGCGCCCGTCCGGTGACAACTGCGCTTGGCTCACGAGGCCCCGGTGGACCTCCTTCTCCGCGCCGCCATCCAGATCCCGGCGCTTGATGACAGTGAGCTCTTTCCGCGCCTCGTCCCTCTGCTGGTAGAAGACTGCCTTGCCATCCGGGGACCAGGAAGGAGATGCGGACACCGCAGAGCCGGAGATCCGCACGATCCGGCTGACCGCACCGCTCTGCAAGTCGATGTTGAAAAGACCATAAGCTGCCTCTTGGTCGTATCCGGAGACAAGGACGGACCTGCCATCTGGAGACCAACGCGGGTGGTCGTAAGACCGCAATCCCGGCTTCAGTACAACTTCACGCTCTTCGCCGGATTCCATGGAGCGAATTCTCAGAGAACTGCTTCCCCTAGGCCGGTAGCAGAAAGACCTGCTGTCGGGCGGCCACTGCATCCATACCGCTTGTAAGCGCGTGGTAAGTAGCGCCGGCTGAGCCGTGAGCTTGCCGCCCGCGGGTTCGAGTTCGGCCGAATAGACATCCTGTGTATATGATGTCTGGATCTGGAACAGGGTGCCGTCGCGGGTCACCTTCAGGTTATCCCCCTCCGGGTCACGGTTGATGAGCCGCGGCGATCCCTTTGGCTTTCCCTCCTCCACGTCCTGCGCCCAAAAATTCACACTGCCGGAACGGTCGCTGCTGAAGATGAACGTCTTGCTGTTGGAAGTCCAGCCAATGATCCAATCCTTGGCAGGGTTGCGGACGAGAGCGCTGTCCCGCTCTGTCCGCGTGTCGTATAGGAGAATGTCGGGCCCCGCTGTCCCGTCGTCCAGCGGAAGATAGTACGCGATGTATCGACCGTCCCAGGAAGGGAGTCCCCAAATGGGTCGCCGTTTGTCCGGAGCCCCAATGCGCTGGATCGAGCCATCGGCCACAGTCACCATGAGCCGTTGGTAGGTCTGGTCTGCGGTGCTGCGGATCACGGCCAGTATCCGTTTCCCGTCCGGCATCCAGGCGGCATCATACGTGCGGTCGAATGTCACGCCCTCCCCCGGAAGGAGAACGCGGTCGGCTGACCCGTCGAAGCCCGCAACATGCAGTTCGAACCTTGAGCCGGAGCCGGCCACCCATCCGTAGGCTACCTGCCGGTTGTCGGGCGAGATCTTCGCCAACGTTCCTGCAACGTATCGCCCGGCCACAAGAGAGGCAGTCAAGGTGATTCTATGTGTCTTTCCGGTTGCGAGTTCACGAGCTGCGAGATTACCGCTGCCTGATTCCCGAAAGAGTACGTAGCGGCCGTCGGAAGACACATCATGGATCCAGTCTGTTCTGGCATTCCAGACCCGGCGGGCGGCTACTTCGGTGCCGGGGCCGCCAGTCCCGAGCGCCGCCAGCCTCTCCCTGGCCGCCCGCGCGGGCTCGGCCTGGTCCGCGAATTCCATCACCAGGCGCTCGTACGCTTTGCGCGCTTCGGCGTTGCCCAGCTTCTCGTGGCACTGTCCCATCTGTAGCAGCGCCTTGGCGGCCACCGCGCGGCTGACACTGCGAGTGTTCAGAATCTTCTGGTACTGCGCGATCGCCCCCTTCAGGTCGCCGTCTACTTGCTCCTTGTGCATGGCGGCCTTCAGTTCCACCTCGGCCGCATCCGGTTTCTGCCCGAGCACGACCACCGACACCAGGGCGGCTGCGAGGGCAATGCTGATTCTCTTCATGTCTTTTGCCTCCTGGGTTTCAGTTTCGGCGCACCTTGTATTCGCAATACCACCGTCTTGTCAGGCTTCTGTCATCGCTTAGCCGTCGAAACGATACCCAACGCCGCGAACGCTGACCAGATAATACGGCGACGAAGCCGGCGACTCGATTTTCTTCCGCAGGTTGGCCACCTGGTTGTCCACAACCCGATCGCTAACGAAAGTGCCGCGCCCCCAGACTTCGTCGAGCAGTTGGTCCCGGCTGAGCACACGTCCGGCATGACGGATGAACGCCGCCAGCAGCTTGAACTCCAGAGGGCTGAATTCGACCAGCGCTCCGGCACGGCGCACCTCGCGCCGGATGAAGTCCACCTCCATGTCTCCGAATCTATAGAGCTCCGGCAGCTCGCCGGCGGCGCGGCGCAGGACTGCCTTGATGCGCGCCCGCAATTCGCGTGGACTGTATGGCTTGGTGATGTAGTCGTCCGCCCCGATCTCCAGTCCCATCACCTTTTCGGCCTCCTCGGTTCTGGCCGTGAGCACGATGATGGGAGTCCGCACTCCCGTCTTTCTTAGCTCCCGGCAGACCTCGAAGCCGTCTTTCTTCGGCAGCATGATGTCGAGCAGAATCAGGTGAAAGGCCTGCCCCCGGGCGCGCTCGACCGCGGCTTCCCCGTCCCCGACCACATCCACGACAAAGCCTTCCAGCTTCAGGTCGTCCTCGAGCGCCAGCGCTATGGCACGGTCGTCTTCCACAACTAGAACACGCATCAAATCGCCCTCCCCGATAGTGGCAACGCGATAGTGAAAACGCTTCCCTGCCCAGGTGCGCTTTCCAGAAGGAGCTCGCCCCCGTGCGCCCGTACCAGGTGACGGGCTACCGCCAGACCGATGCCAGCCCCCCGAACACCGGACGACTTCGCCGTCGCTCCCCGGACGAACTTCCGGAAAATCTCCTCCTGCTCATGGGCAGGTATTCCCGGCCCTCGGTCGCGGACACGGATTTCCGCGCGGCTGCCTGCCCTGGTTACCTCCACTACAATCTCCGCTTCTTCGGGTGAGTACTTTGCCGCATTGTCGACAAGGTTCCACAACGCGCACGAGATCGCCTCACAATCAGCCCGAACCGGCACTTGGACTCCGTCCCATTTCATCTCGATGGGACGTCCCGCAAACGGCGACTCCGACCGGAATTCCGCCGTCACCTTGCCGGTCAACTCCGCCAGGTCGAGAGGTTCAAGTCGATATCGCAGCACCCCGGCTTCCATCCGTCCGAAGTTCAGCAGCCCTTCGACCAAGCGCCGCAGTCGCTCGGTCTCGCGCGCCAGAACGGAGAAGTATTCCCGGCGGCGCTCTTCGTCGACGATCGCCCCTTTGTCCAGAAGTTCGGTCAGGTGCCCCATCGAGGTCAGGGGCGTTCGAAACTCGTGCGAAACGGCCGAGACAAAGTCAGACTGCAGGCGGGCAGCCGCAAGCTCCCGGCCCATCGCCCGCCAGATGAAGCAGGAACAGACTCCGATTAGCGCCGCAACCAGCGCGAGTCCGGCGAGTAGCAGGTTTCGGCGGGCGGCCAGTTGTCGGCTTTCCCCAGCGCCTTCCGCGCTGCTGACGCGCAGCGTCCACGGAAGGCCGGTGTCGCTGGCAGCCCGCACGACCCGTGGACTGGCTCGATTGGCGCCTTCTCCCAGAACGACGCGCCCTTCGCCATCCAGGAGATCCAGGTTGAACCCGCCGGTCTTCCAAGAACTTAGCCACTCCGATGCAACAGAACCGGCCATGGCCACCACACCGTCAAGCCGCTCGGGCGAACTTCGCCACATCATTAGGACCGGTTCGACGCCAACGAAGAGGCTCCGGCGTTCGCTGGCCTCACCGGCCGGCCTCGGTTGAGCCTGCCATCGCTCCCAAAGCGCTTGCACCGCCTCGGAAAGAACCACGGCGGACGGCCCAAGCCGCACATCCGCCCACCGCTGTGCCTCTCTGGCGTGGAATTGGAAGTTAGCTCGATCTATCGGCCAGCGGCCCGTGGCAAGTCCACCGGCAAGTTGTGAGGCTTTCCGCTGAAGCTCGTCCCGCCGGTTGAACTGCTCCAGGACCTCGCACTGGCCGTGAAGCCCCAGTAGTTCTGCCGGAGCGTCCCCGAGCGGTGCGGAGCCCAGCCGTTCCAGTTCCCGATAAGAAGCCAGTGCCTGCTCCGGGTGGGCGCTCTTTCTCAGGCAACGGGCGACACGCAAACAAGCACCGGCCCGAATGGCAGGGTTACCGGATGCGGCCAGTTGGCGATAGGCTTCAGCCGCCGCGGGGTAGTCTTGCTTCCGGAACTCCAGAACCTCGCCTTCCACGAAGGTTCCCGCCGGGGGCCCTGATACCGGCGGGGATGTGGGCCAGAACAACAGCCTCCCCGGCGGCTGTGCCACGACGCCCTTGGCGCTGAACGCCACGCCGAGCGCACCGTCCGGCAGGTCTTGCCACGGGATGCTTTCCAGTTCTTTGAGGCGTCTTATCAGGGCGTCCGTGGCACGATCGGCTGCGGCTTCCAGGCGTTCCTGAAGCCTCTGGGCCTCGACTGTGCGGTCCTGCTCCAGGACCCGCCAGCCCAGCCAGACCAGCGCCGCCGCGGGTACGAGTATGACGGTCAGGAACAGTGCAAGGAGACGGCGTGGCGCCGAAAACCACTCACGGAACTTACCTGCACGATGCCTAGATTATAGCCGCCTGCGTCAGGCCCAGATCACCGTTTTGTCACGGTGTTGTCTTGTTTAGGGTCTGGGATATCATTGGTTGGCCTTCTGCGCGCCCGGCAGGAAGTTCTCCATGACCCAGATTTCGGAACTGGACCGAAGTGTCTGGTAGACCATCCGCTGGCCGTCCGGGTGTACCCGCAGGGCCGCCATCATGCCGTCTACCGTTAAACCGAGCGGCTGAGGCTCCCCACCCTGTGAAGGCACACGCCAGAACTCGGCTCGGAGCGTTGCCGGTGTCCCAGCGCCTGAGCTGTCGAACGGCGTGGCATACACCAACTGGCGGCCGTCAGGCGACCAGGCGACTGCGCCACGGCGGTCCGCTGCCCGCACCAGCAGCCTGGGCGACCCACCGGCCGAAGGCATGACATAGAGACCTGTGGGCTCAGCTTTACCGCCCGAACCGAAGAACGCCAACTGCCCGCCGTCCGGCGAAACAGCCCATGACCACACCACGGCGTCGCCCAGTTGCCTCTCCAGCCCGGATTCGGAATCCCAGACGCACAACGACTCGCCCGACGAGAGGTAGAAGACCTTCCTCCCATCGGGCGACAGATCGAAGGTGGGAAGCCCGGAGCGGGCCGGGTCCAACAGGAGAGTCGCCTCGCCGGTAAGCGAATCGATGCGGAACAGACCTTGTCGCTCTTGCCTGTCGACTCCGGTGACAACGAATGAACGGCCATCGGGCGCCCAGCGCAGGGGTGACATCGGGCCGGCCCGCCTGATCTCGACGCCGGGCTTGATTAGTTTCTTCTCAGAGGTTTCGAGCGATTGGATGACGACTCCACCATGACCAGAAACGTAGGCCAAGGACTTCCCATCACGAGAGAAATCAGGTCCCCAGTTGGAGCCGAGGTAGCTGCCAGCGACTTCCGCGGGCGGAGAAAGCAACTTCCCCGTCTGGATGTCAAGCCTGGTTGAGAAAACGTCACGGGACTGCCCCCCGTTTGAAAAAAAGTATGCGCCCGCCCTTGTGAATCCCACTCCGCCACCAAGCCCGCCCATATCACTCCGGACCAGCATCGGCTCACCGCGCGGCTGCCCGCCGGAGACCGCGATCAGCCACGCATCCCTGGTACCGCGCCGGTCGCTGGCGAATAGCACATGTCTGCCGTCGGGTGACCATCCGAGCAGGCGATCGTCCGCCGGATGCCGAACCAGTAGAGAAGTGCGTTGGGTCGTCCGCTCATAGACATACACATCGCTCTGGCGCGCGTTCTTGGCTGGCGGGGCATCATATGCGATGTGACTGCCGTCCGGAGAGAAGCACATAATCCCAGGGTTATCAATGCCAAGGTCCTGAACGGATCCGTCCGCGACAGCAATCAGCACAGGCCGCGCGCCAAGCTTGGTGAGGATGTGCTTTCCATCCGGGGACCAGGCCAATCGAGATGGGCAGTTCTTCTTGGCCCGGTAGAGAACACGCGCCTCGGATCCGTCCAGCGCGATCGTGCGGATCTCACAGACGTCGGGATAGATCCACCAGCGGTAGGCGATCTGGCTCCCGTCGGGAGAGAAGATGGAGCTTTCCGGGAAGGCGTATGGGTCCCCTGGATTCCTCTTTGTGACTCGCCGGTTCGCGCCGGTGACCAGGTCGTGAATGGCCAAGTCCGGGGATTCCCAGTCCGTGTAGGAAAGGTAGCGACCGTCCGGGGACGGGCCTCCCTCCCCGTTAGCGTCAGGACCTGCCCATACCCGCCGGATTGTCATCTCGGTGCTCTTGGCAGTGGTTCCGGCGCCCATCGCCGCCAGCCTCTCCCTCGCCGCCCGCGCGGGTTCCGCCTGGTCCGCGAATTCCATCACCAGGCGCTCATACGCTTTGCGCGCCTCGGCATTGCCGAGCTTCTCGTAACACTGGCCCATCTGGAGCAGGGCCTTCGCCGCCAGCGCACGGTTCGACCCGTACTTCTGAACGATCTCGCGGTAAAGCTTGATCGCTTCGTCCAGGTTCCCCTCCGCACGCTCCCTGGCAAGGGCCTTTTCGAACAGTTCCGTACCACTCTGCCCCAAGGCCATCCACGAAACGCCCAGCACGCCCAACAGCAAGAGTCCAACTGCCGCCCGTCTCATACCGTCACCTCCTGGTCCGATCATCATTCCGGCCCCAGGATAGCCGCGTCTTGCTCAGACCTGGTCATGTTTGTGCAAAATGATTGTCATCGAATTGTCGCGTTCAGCGAAGCCACTTGTAGCCCGTTCCGTGGACTGTCACCAGGTGCCGCGGTTCGCAAGGCGTGCCTTCCAGCTTGGCCCGCAACTGGGCGACGTGGTTGTCAACCGTCCGCGATGTCGGGCAACTGTCATAGCCCCACACTTGGTCCAGCAGCTCATCCCGCGTCAGAACTTCGCCCTCCCGGCTGGCGAGCAGCCGGAGCAGCCCGAACTCCTTGCGCGTCAGTTCGAGAGCCACCCCGCCCTTCCGCGCTTCGCACTTGCGGAAATCGATCTCGACGTCGTCAAAGCGCAGTTCATCGATCAGGCCGTGAACCGCCGGCCGCTCCACCCGGCGCAGCAGTGCGCGTACCCGGGCCATCAGCTCCGCCACCGAGAAGGGTTTGGTGACGTAGTCGTCGGCGCCGGTGTCGAGGCCGCGTACCCGGTCCGCCTCCTCCCCGCGCGCCGTCAGCATCAGGATCGGCACGCCGATCGACTCTGCGCGCGCCCGGCGGCAGAACTCGAACCCGCTCATTTTGGGCAGCATGATGTCCAGGATCACCAGGTCCGGCCTCTGCTTCTTAAGGAGCGCGTATCCGGTTTCCCCGTCCTCGGCCCTCAAAACCCGATAGCCCTCCATTTCGAGGTTCAGCTCCAGGCCGCGCAGAATCGCGCGGTCGTCTTCCACCACTAAGACCCGGCTCATGCGGCGCCTCCGATCGGGATGCGGATGGAGAACGTGCTGCCCCTCCCGGGCACGCTCTCCACCTCCACCCTACCCCCGTGCGCCCGGGCGACGTGCTCCACCAGTGCCAGGCCCAGGCCGGCTCCTGGCACAGCCTCATTTGCCCTCGAAGGAACGCGGTAGAAGCGCTCGAAGATCCGCTTCTGCTCCTCGGGCGGTATGCCCACCCCTTCATCGCGCACCCGCGTCACCGCGTCACCGTTCTCGCAGCGCGCGCTCAACCAGATCCCGCGAGAGTCTCCGGAGTACTTCATGGCGTTCGTGAGAAGGTTCAAGATCGCCTGCTCCAGCGCGTCGGCATCTGCCTGGATGGTCGGAAGCTGCTCCTCTACGTCCAGATCGAGGGTGAAGCCGGCCCTTTCGAGCGGGTAGCGCATTGCCCGCGCCACGGCATCCATTACTCCCGCAAGTCGCACTGGCGCCATGTGGTAGATTTTGCGGCCTTCCTCGATTTTGGACATCTCGAGCACGTTATCCACCAGACGGGAAAGCCGCTCGCTCTCTCCGAGAATGGTATCCACGCACTCGGTTTGAACCGGGCTCTCAAGCTTGGTTCGCGTCCGCAGCGTCTCGGCGAACATGCGAATGGCCGCGAGCGGCGTCTTCAGCTCGTGGGTGACACTCGCGACGAAATCGGACCGCATTCGCGTCAAGCGTATCTGGCGCCGCAAATCAGCCCAAGCGAGAAAACCGCCGAACAACGTCACTACCATCACCATCGCGAAGGCGGCATACAGGAGCCGTTCCCGTGCCCGCAGGGTGCCTGCCATGGCGAGGTTCGTGGCGGGCAGTCTCGCCCGCAAGTCCTGGAGAGGGCGCGGCAGCGGGACCGCGTCGGGGCTGTCCACCAGCGAAACCTCGAGTCCTGGAAAACCCAGCTCGCGCCCCGCTTGTTCGGCGCGCACGGCGATGACCAGCCGTTCCGGCACACGGACCCCCCGGGCAATCCCGACCAACCACAGCGGGTCACCTTGAGGCGCCCAAACCCGCGCCTCTTCTCCCTGCCATCTGTACCGCGCAAGCAGGCCGCCAAAATCCTTCTGAAGAGACTCCACGCGTTCGGTCCACTCGATTTGTTCCGCCAGCCGCTGGCGCAGTGCGGGCGACGCCGAGCGGTCCGCCACTCGGTTGAGCAGGAACAGGCCGGCGGGTGGCGTCCTAACCGCGAGTGCGGACTCCCAAAATGCCTGGAAGCCGGCTCCTCGATCCGCGAGCCGGTCCGCAGCATAGAAAGCGAACGGCACGCCCAGCTCATCGGTAACGTCGAGCGAATACTGAAGCAACTCCCTCCAGAACCTCTCCCCTTCTGTGGGTCGGCCTTGTTTGACCGAGACCCTTGCCAGGGCGAGGCGCGCATATCCCGACTGCGCAGGCTGCTTTGCCAGCCGCAAGGCCTGCCGATAGAGGGAGACAGCGGAATCGAAGCGTTTCCCGGAGAACTCCTCCCCCTCGCCCGCTGCCATGAGGCGGCCGAACTCTCCCTCCCGCAGCGCGCGCCCGGCGGCGGCGCGCCCCGGGTTCAGCTCCGCAGCAAGCACGAGCCGCGAGTCCCGAAGGATTCCCACCAGGGCAACAGGGTCATCCGGTGAACGGCGGGAAGAGAGCTCCCGGACCGGCGTCCACGTCTGGCTTTCCTGGAACCGGATTTGCTCAAGCCTCGCCAGGAGCGCATCGCTCACCTGGCCGACGATCCGCCGGCGGTCGTCCGCCATGCGCTTCTGAGCCAACTCCCGTTCCTGGCGGATGACGTAAAGCCCGGTCGCCACGAGGACGAGGGAAGGCAGGAGAATCGTCACCGCGTAAAGCGCGGTGCCCCGCCAGTGCGGCTTGATGCGCGGGCCAGCCAATGCAAGTCCATTGTACTCGCGGCACACCTGCGAGAGGTCATGAAATTGTCATGCCGCGAAACTTGGCCGGGCGCCATCTCGGAAGCTGCGGCGGCCGCCACGCCGCTGAGCCGCACGGCGCTCATTCCGGCCAAGGCAGGCGCGCACCTCGCCATCGCCCGGAACCGTGCGCTGCCTGTTCGCATGGGTTTATCGGTTCAATCTTAGTCCTCAGTTTGGAAAGTATGGAACATCGCTGAAGACGAACAGCCAGAGGAAAAAGTAAACTACAGCTAGCGCCAAGACAAAATAGACCCACAGCCAGATGCGTACCGGACGCTTGGACGGAGAGTCAGCAGCGGGAACGCACCCCATCCGCGTCTCTTCTGGTACTGGCTCCCCCGAGATCTCAGCATTGACAAGCCAATGATCGAGCGCTGTAAAGACGCACTCCCGCAACTCCTTGGCAGTGGCGTCGCCGTTGAACCACGGCTCGTCACCGTGTAGAGAGCGCAGACCCCTTGCGTCCATCCCGGCGACGATGAAGTCCCCGCACTGCTCGACTACCGGGCGGCTGAATCCCCGCGGCTGGGTCTCGGACCAGTCGGCGATGGCTTTCTCGATGAGGCCTTGGAGGTTGATTTTGAGCTGGTCTGGCGGAACGAACACGGGCTATTTCTTCCCCCACCGCGCCCTCGCCGTGATCCGGGAGCGCTGTAGGGGGCTGAACTTCGTTGCCCTGGCCGGTCCGCCCTTCAGGCCGCCGGGTTGGCCCAGAGCGACGGCGCGCTGGTTGGGGTCGCGTGGGCGTTTCTTTGAACGCTCCGGCATGGTTCCAGTATGGCGCGACGGGAGCCGAAGTCAAGCCACCGCAATCTCAAACTGACCCGCTACCCGCTTCTCGTTGATAGCAGCGCCGGTGTGATCGCAAGCCACGGGCGCCTCCTGGCTGCCCTAAAGCTCGGCGTCAAGGCCCGAGGCGGTTTCTCAGGGGCGCCGGTAACATTCCGGCCCCTGGCGCCATCTTTACCGGATATGAGAAGACCACTACTCGTGTCACTGATCTTCATGGGCCTGATCGTGCTGGCCGCCTGGGCGGCCGACATCAGCGGCCAGTGGGTCGCCGAGATCCCCGGACGCCAGGGTCAGGCGCAAACCACCACCTTCACCTTCAAGGCGGACGGTGACAGGCTGACCGGGACGATCGCCACCCCTCGGGGCGAGACCCCGATTTCGGATGGCAAGATCCAGGGCGACGATGTCTCGTTCACCCAGACCCTCGAGTTCGGCGGCAACCAGATGAAGTTCCTCTATAAGGGCAAGGTCGCCGGCAGCGAGATCAAGTTCACCCGCCAGCGCGAAGGCGGCGAGGGTCAGGCGCGGGAGTTCACGGCCAAGAGACGGCCTTCCTGAGGCGAGCGCCATGTACCGGCCAGCGCTGACAGTCGGTGTGTGTCTGTGCGCCGCCGCGCTGCTCTCCCCGGCGCCCGCCCAGCGGCGCGGAGGGCGGCAGCCCGTGACGGGAAGCCCGCCCTTGGCCAAGACCGAGGCGGAGAAGAGAATCCTCGCGGTACTGGACGAGGCGTTGCAGGCGGGCAGGGTGTGGTCCAGCGTCCCGGTCAGCGATGGCCGGGTGCTCCGGTTGCTGGCTGAGGCGGCCGGCGCAAGACACGTGGTCGAGATCGGCACCTCGACCGGGTACTCCGGTCTCTGGTTCTGCCTCGCGCTTCAGGCCACCGGCGGCAAGCTGACCACCTTCGAGATCGATCCCGGCCGCGCCGCCACCGCCCGCGGGCACTTCAAGCAGGCTGGCGTCGACCGGATGGTCACCATCGTGGAAGGCGACGCCCACCAGAACATCACCCGGCTGAAAGGACCGATCGACGTCGTCTTCATCGACGCGGACAAGGAAGGCTACGTCGATTACCTGAACAAGCTGTTGCCGCTGGTGCGGCCGGGCGGCCTCATCCTGGCCCACAACGTGGACATGGCCGCCGATTACGTCAGGCAGGTCACCACCAGTCCGGAACTGGAAACGGTCTTCTACTCGCAGGGCAACGGGTTGGGCATTACACTGAAGAAGCGATGACTTCCATGGCGGCAACCAAACGCATACGGGCCGCGGCTTGTGCCGCCCTGCTCCTGCTGGCGACCGCAAGCGCTCAAAAGGCTCCCACCCGCGCCCCCGACGTGCGCTACGAGCCGTCGTCCCCGGAGATTGTCCGCGAGATCCTGCGGCTGGCGGACGTGAAGAAGAGCGACGTCGTTTACGACCTCGGCTGCGGCGACGGGCGCATCGTGATCGCCGCCGCCAAGGAGTTCGGCGCCCGCGGCGTCGGCATCGACATCGACCCCGAGAGGATCCGCGAATCGGTCGCCAACGCCCGGCAGGCCGGGGTGACCCGTCTGGTCAAGTTCCGCAACGAGGACCTGTTCGAGGCCGACATCCGCGAAGCCACCGTCGTCACCCTCTACCTGTGGCCGTGGGTCAATCTCAAGCTTCGGACGAAGCTGCTGAAGGAGCTCAAGCCCGGCACGCGCGTGGTTTCCCACAGCCACGACATGGGCGACTGGACGCCGGAAAAGGAGGTCGAGATCGACGGCCACCGCATCTACCGGTGGACGATCCCTGCCCGCGGCGCGGGCAGCGGCCCGCAGTAGAGCGGCCCACGGCGCCGGCAGCGGCCCGCCGTAGCCCGGCCCCCCGCGACCCTCAGCCGCCGGGTATAGTTGTCTCATGCCCAAACGCAGCCTGTCGCGCCGCGGGTTTCTGAGCGCCGCTGCGATCCCGGCTCTGGCCGAGCCGGCCCGCGCCGCCGCCCAGGCGGTCGGCGTCAAGCCGGCCGACCTTCCCGACCTCACCATCAAGGAGGTGAAGGTCTACCTCATAGCTCCCGGCGAGCGCGGCACTGCGGTGGCCAACGAAGGCTACAACCAGCTCGCGGCCGTGGTGACCGCGAGCGGGATCGAGGGCAACTACACCCTCGCCAGGCGCTATTTCCACCCCAACTGGAGCAACGAAGGCTGGCTGGAATACGCCCGGCGCGCCCTGATCGGAAAGAGCGTGCTAGATCTGCCCGCGCTCACCTCGCAATATGCGCCCGGGCGGCGCCGCGTCGGGCAGAGCTCGTATGCCTCCGCCATCGACACGTGCCTCTGGGACATCCTCGGCAAAGCGGTGGGCCTCCCCATTTACCGGATCCTGGGCGCGTATCGGAACCGCGTGCTCGCTTACGCCAGCTCCCGGCATCACCAGACAGTCGGGGAGTTCGTCGCCGAGGTCCTAAAGTGCAAGGCGGAGGGATTCAAGGCCTATAAGATCCACCCGCCGAGCACGCCGCGCGGCGGCGCCGACTACAAGCTGGACATGGAGGTGTGCAAGGCAGTCCGCAAGGCGGCCGGCGACGACTTCATCCTGCTGATGGACCCGGTCGGCGTTTACACTCGCGAGCACGCCATGAAGGTAGGCCATCTGCTTGAGGACCTGGACTTCGCCGGCTACGAAGACCCCATCCCCACCAGCGACATGGACGGCCTCGTGGAGTTGTGCCAGGCGCTGGACATCCCGGTCCACATCGGCGAGTTCATCTTCTCCCCTTATAACTACCCCGAGTACATTCGCCGTGGCGCGATGGACGTGGTGCGGTTCATCACCGACAACGTGGGCGGCATCACCGGCGGCATGAAGATCGCCCGCCTGGCCGAATGCTTCGGCATGGAGTGCGCCCCGCACAACTGGGGTGAGGTGTTCGACCATGCGGTGCACTTCCACTGCGAGCTGGCGATGCCCAACAACGTGTGGTTCGAGATGACCGTGCCCCAGGGCATCAGCGACCGTCCCTACGTCAAGGACCGTGTTCGCATCGCTAAGGACGGGTACGTGGATGCGCCCACGAAGCCCGGCCTGGGATACGAGATCGACCGGGACGTGCTGGACAGGATGACAAAGAGCGTTCTGAGGTAGCGCCCTATGCGAACGAGGAGAGAGTTCCTTCGCCTGTTAAGCGCGGGTTCGTTCGGCCTCGCGCTGCCCGGCGCTCCTGAGGCCGGGCCCAAACCACTGCGCGGGATCTTCCCCATCGCGCAGACGCCGTTCACCGACTCGGACAAGCTCGACCTGGACGCGCTGGTGGAACAGGTTCGCTTCGTCGATCACGGGCGAGTGCACGGCTTCGTCTGGCCGCAGTTGGCCAGCGAGTGGAGCACGCTGACGGAACCCGAGCGCCTTGCGGGCGCCGAGGCGATCGCCGCCACGGGGAGGCGGCTGCGGCCCGCGATCGTGCTGGGTGTGCAAGGCCCGGACGTGGCTGCCGCCGTCAGGTACGCGAAGCACGCGGAGAAGGCCGGCGCAGACGCGCTCATCTCGCTGCCTCCTTCGGAGAGCAGCGACCCGAAAGTGATGCTCGACTACTACAAGGAGGTGGCGCGGGCGACCGCGCTGCCGCTGTTCGCGCAGGCAGTGGGCAAGATGTCCGTGGAGCTGCTGCTGGAGATGCACAAGGCCATCCCCACCCTGCGCTACATCAAGGACGAGGCGGGGCAGCCCCTGGCGCGCATCGGGCCGCTGCGCGAGAAGAGCGGCGACCAGCTCAAGGTCTTCAGCGGCGCCCACGGGCGGACGCTGATCGAAGAGATGCGGCGGGGATTCTCCGGCAGCATGCCCGCGGCCTCGTTCGCCGACCTCTATGCCCAGACCTGGGACCTATGGCAGGCGGGCAAGCGCCGGGAAGCCATGGAAATGCATGCCAGGACCCTGCTCATCCTCACCGACATGGGCAACTATGGCTTCGAGGGGATGAAGTACATCCTGGTGTTGCGCGGGGTCTTTAAGACCTACCACTCGCGTAGCGGCCAGCCCCAGCGGGGCCCGCGTCTCGACGAAGCCGGCAAACAGGCGCTCCGCGAAGCGCTGGAGTTCGTCAAGCCCCACCTGCGGGCGTAGCCGCCGTCTCCACCTTACCAGGTGTAGTGGGCGGTGTAGGTGATCACGGCCTCGCCGCCGGCGGCAATTCTCGGGCGGAACTCGACGGTGCGGGCGTCGGTCTTGATGAAGTCCATCGACTTGACAGTGATGTCCCACTGGATCCAGCGATACATGTGCTCGACCACTCGCACCTCCACGGGCTCCTTCTTGTGGTTGCGCACCTTGATTTCGAAGGACTCGTCGAGCCAATGGCGACCGGTGTCGAGCTTGAAGTCGGTCTGGCGGCGCTCCCCGACCACGTCGAAGGCGTTGCCCGTATACAGGCGCACCGTCTCCTCCTGCGGGGTGTGGTCGATCCGGTCCTCGCCCACGAACTCGTTGCGGCCGTCAACGTCCCGGCGATAGATCTTCACCAATCCCCGTGGCAGCGGCATCCCCAGGCGCGATTTGGCCGAGTTTCGGAACTCCAGCATCACCCACACCTTCGGGTTCGACACCGTGCCGTACTCGGCTTGGGTGCGGATGCTGCTGTAATCCCATCCGCGATACCGGGCGTCGATCCTGAAGCCGTCGTAGACGTAGAGCCGGGTGGCGGGCACGTTGGCCGCGCGCACAAACTCCACCTGCTTGACCTCGCGGTCCAGCACGCTGGTCGGGCGCGGCAAGGTGTACAGGTGGTACTCGTCGAAAGCGCGCTCGGTGACCGCTGCGGGCTGGCTCGCGCCGACGACCTCCGCCCTCATGTTGAGGCGGCCGCTCTCCTCTTCCGGGCGCGCCCGTGCCACGTCGCCGGCCATCAGCTTGACGCTCGCGTTTTCGAAGTCCTTGCCGCTCATGTTCTCCAGCGTCACCCAGCCGATGAGGTCGAAGGCGTCGCCTTTCTCCGGAGCGACGGCGTTGTAGGTGGCTTCCCAGCGCATCCCGCCGGTGAGATATGAGAACTCGGTCTCGTGGCTCCCGGCGCGGTCGGTCCAGAGCCGCCATAACAGCGTCGGCTTCAGGAAGGCCTTCGGGTCGAGCGCGTCGAAAATCGGCTTGCCCGGGAGCCCGAACTGGATCTTGCCCTCCACCTCGACGATGGGTTGGCCCCCGGCCTGCGGGCTTGCGAACGTCATCTGCGTCTGGTAGTACTGCTGGCCGTAGCGCCGGAACGCGGAGGTGTGCGGTACGTAGCCGCTGCGCAGGATCTTGCCTTGAACGATCCTCTTTTCGCCCGTTTGGGGCATGGTGATCTCGAAGTCCAGCAGCTTGCCTTCCGACTTGCGCAGCAACAGGCCCTCGCTCAGCGGATCGCTCTCGTAGTTCTGTTCCAGGATCCGGATCGAATCGGGCCGTCTCAGATCGCGCAGCACCACCGAGTCGGGTTCCAGGTGGGCGGTGAGGTCGGTGACGCGCAGCTCGTTCTCGCCGTCCTTCAGTTCCAGGGTGCGCCGTTCCTTCACCACGGCGAAATTCTGGTTGTAGATGGTTAACTGCGTCTGGCCGAAGACGGCCGAGGCAGTCAGGATAAGGGCAACCAGACCAGCGGGCTTCATGAAGCCCAAGATATCACGCTGCCGCGCCGGCGGCCTGCGGCTAACGCTGCCGCCCCCGCCCCACGCGCTTGAGCACGCTGCGGATGGCGGTGAACACTTTCTCCT
>ERZ1292640.1319-Hain-H43-02um-R1-1319-length-20549-cov-11_pt1 | contig 20549 bp, 20 predicted proteins | sample MGYA00564404_ERZ1292640 | MGnify/ENA primary metagenome ERZ1292640 (study PRJEB36523, sample SAMEA6512636) | groundwater metagenome | collected 2019-01-08 | study: AquaDiva: Metagenomics assemblies of 32 groundwater samples
CGTGAAATTCATCTGTCAGCCTCTAGTAATTACCTATTTATTTGGGGCAAAATAATACCTATACATGGACTACATAAGACAAGCTGTGCTTGTAACAGCATTATTCTTTGTGTTTTTTGCCGTAGGTAATGCAGCACCTTTGATGTTTGACTCGCTTCCTGCAAACAACAGCTACTTTGGCCGCGGCTCTGTTTATTTCTTTGTTAATATAACCAGCACTAGCCTAGATACCAATAACGTATGGCTATCGTTGATATCAGAAGATGCGTACATGAACAACGAGTCCTGGGACAACTACACCATGCAGTGCACCCAGTACGCCGCAGACAATTGGATCTGCACAAAATCCGTTTCCTTTTCAATAGCAGGAAGCGATACCCTGGAATTTTTCTATTTCACGGCAAAGGATACTGATTACGGAAATTTGGGAAGTCCGACAAGCCCGCTGAGATTCAAGATAGACCGTACCCCGCCCAAGATAACATTTATTCATCCAAAGAACTATACCTATGTTTTCGGAAATACGACGCTTAATATTAGCGCCACTGACGAAGTTTCCGGCGTGAACCTGTCCTCAATCCAATTCTCTACTGGATCGGGATGGTCGCCCATGGCAAACCTGACAGGCTACCTCAACACCTATCCTTATGCAAACAACCAGATTATAAGCGTAAAAGTGCGCGCTGCTGACAACGTGGGCAACTACAACATGGCTGAAGTGAATGTCAGCATAGACAATGAGATACCGTTGCTTTTAGTGACTTCACCAGCATCAGGCAGTATATTGAATGATGATAAAATATTTTCCGTTAATGTCAGCGACCAATTTTCCGGTGTGAATACCACAAGGGTTACATATTTCATAAATCAGTCCTATCCACTTGCCTGCTCTGGAAATGTCTGCAGTAGCACCGTGAAAACAAAAAACTTTGCCGACAATGATTACAGCATAACATTCACCGTCTACGACGTCGCCGGCAACTCCAATTCTTCCGTTGTGCCCGTAACTTTCCGTAACTCCCGTCCATTCGTGGCACTAACGCCAAAGAGTTATGCAAAGGACATCATAACATTTACCGCAACAATCACAAGACCGGGTGGAATAATAACGGCCGTTACGCTTGACGTGAACAGATCCCAATCGCTGAGCACTGCTATGAGTTGCAACTCTGGTTTTACGCAGTGCACCTATCCATTCAATACAAACACTTTCGCTGATGGTATTTACGATTTGAGGGTATCAGCGAGCAACGTCCTTAGCTATGACATAAAAGACACCGGAACTCTTATCATAGACAACACAAACCCCGAAATAATAATAGAGAGCGCGAATTATACAAAAGCCACTCTAACGATAAACGTAAGGGTAAATGACCCGAATGGCGACAGCCAGAAAGTTTCCTACACCATCCTAGGAGTAACAAAACTAATGTCATGCCTGCAGCAAAGCGATATTTTGTATTGCACAAGCCAGTATGATTTTAGTTCGCTGGCAGACGGCCCGTACAATGTCACGATAGCAGCAACCGACAAGCTTGACCATGCAACAACAAAATCAAAAATAATATTTGTTGACAAAAACCCGCCTGAGTTCCGTTCGCTGAAAATAACTCCGCTTAATCCCAGCTCACCGACCAACGTGTCAATACAAGCAGATATTATAGACCAGGGGAGCGCAGTGAAGTCCGTCTCCGCTTCAATAAGTAATCCGGGATCAACCATAAGCGCAGACCTTGTTCTTACAACAGGAAACTGGACAAAAACAATCCGCGCCACAAGCACTGGAGCTTATAAGATAGATCTGGCAGCTTCCGATGAAAACGGAAACTCTGTCACGTTCGGCAACGCGGGATACTTCTATCTCGGTCAGCTGTCCTGCGGTGACGGTGTGTGCCAGTCAAACGAAAATTATTGCCTGTGTCAGATGGACTGTTATGCACCAACCTGCAGCACCGGAGGCGTTGACTGCCGCTCCGGAATTCCAACATGCCTGTCAAGTTCAGTTTCAGGCAGCGGTGGAACAAATACAGGAACAAGAACAACAAATACAACAAACACAACAAGTGCATCAAGCAGCACAACAGTTCCGGGAAAGAATTCACCTGACACAATCGTAACCGAAAAAACGTCCACAATTAAAGAGCTCGTTGAGACGTTACTCGTGGTAAATCCGCTGCCTGTAAGCATAATAATAGGAATTGCCATTGCAGCGCTGGTAATCTTCAAATTCCGGAAAAGTTTCAAGAAAAAAGAAAAGGTAAATTCATTCTTCAGTCATTAAGCATGGATTTTGCAAGATTCCTGTTTCTGATTTTACTTCAAAGAGAAAAGCTTTGCTCTTCCAATCTCGCGGCATCTTACAAAGCCTTTTGTCTCTAGAACCAGAAGGTATTTTGATGCGGTGCTGCGGCTTATGTTAATCTTATTAGAAACCTCTTCTATCGTCATGTCCTGTTTTTTGAGGCATTTGAGTATATTCTCTTCTATCATTTTCATGAAGCTCCTACAACTCGTGTGGCCTGCATCTCAATGAAATCCTGGGAAGCGCCAAGGGTGAAAGAAACATCATAAGCCATATTGGCCTGAGTGGCATTTACATAAATATGAATAGAGCTGGTAGCAATATTCTGGCCGAGCCTTGTAAGTTCTGTATAGCCGACGCCATAAGCGCTGTTCTGTTTGTCATTGATAAAAATGCCGCTGCGTGGATAGCTGACATTTAAATCAAGGACCTTGTTGCGCATAAGAACTATCATGTTTGTAGTGTTGACAACGCCGTGGACCGAAGGCGTGCCAATCTTCTTGATGGCAAAAATCAGTACGCCGTTTTCCAGCACAAGGTCCGTGTTGCCGTCCCCGTCTATATCACTTTCATAGGTATTCATGACTGCGCCGCTAGATATGAGTATGTTACCTTCCTGCCTGCGCACGCCAGAGCTGAAAAGGTTTGTGTTCTCCAGTCTTATCTTTATTTTGTTTTCAGTTCCTGACACGACAAGCCTTCCGCTGCGCACATTTACATCAAGCGTGCGCCTGGCGCCAGGGGCCTCGACAAACAGCTGGTTTATAGCCGCGTCTATCGATTTCAAAGTCTGCTCAGCCTCATTGAATGCCTGAAAATCCTGGCTCTCCTGAACAAAAGGGTTTATTGTATTGAGCACAAGGATCGTCGAGCTGACGACTATTATAATCGCCACAACTCCGCTGATTAAATCTCCCTTCATATTGCTACACCGGTTTCACTATTATCTGATTCTCATTCGTCTCATTCTTCTCGAATATAAGTCCAAAGGCGCCACTCTTGTCAAAGCTGCCTGCAATCTGCACCGAAGGATAGCTCAGCGCCAGTTCAATGGCATTAATAGCCTCATTCGCCAGCACAAACGGCTGCAGCAGCGTTCCATATTGCGCGATTTCCGCTGTTCTAGTATTGAAAACAGTGCAGTTGCCGCTTGTTATAGGAATTATGAACTTGTTTCCTGGAATGTCCTGCGACAGCCTCAGTACAAATGAGTTGCCTGAGGATATGTTTATGTAGTTGAGTGCCGAGCCTGCGTAGATTATGCCAAAGGTCGGGCTACTGGTCAAATTAACGTCCTGCAGGCAGGCATAATAATTATTGAGGTCGCTCGTTGTGTATTGCCGTGTAGTTTGTGTGTAGTTGTCAACAAAAGCCGTGTCATTGGCATTCCCACTTATGTTAAACTCCAGCAGGAATGTTATCTTTCCGTGGAGTATTAGTTCGAGGAAATTGCAGAGGAAACCGGAACATAAGCTAAAGGATACGGAAGTTGTTGTGCCTGATATCTGTCCAACGCTGCCAAAAAGCACATAGGTGGCGCTCTGGGCGCGGGTACCGGCGCTGTCCATGACCGGGATAATCTTGAAGTTTGTGCTGTTGATGTCCTGAGCACTGGCCGTTCCCATGAGAAAGACCAGCATAATAGGTATAATTATGATAAATTTCCTGTAGAAAAACATGCTGCCCGCCCGCGTCTTCTTAACTTTTTTTTCCGCGACAAGCCTGTCAAGAAACAGCAGGGTGCTTTTTTCGTTTATACGCATTTTCAAAGAGAGCTCTTCCACCGTAAGACCATAGGAGGAATTATCCACGATGTCTGTTATCCTTTCTTCTGTAGTCATCATAACACTTCATTAATGGTAATCATCATTGCGACATATCGATGATTATCATCTTTGTTCATCAATAATAGCTGTACTTTCCCAATATATAAACTTTATCCGAACACCAGTGAGACCCTTTTTATATTTATAATATGTTTCTTTTCCGCAAGCGCTTTTCTTTCCCAAAGAAAAGGGCTTACCCGAACAGCAGGAAAGCCGAGTAACCTATTACAACCATCACTAAGGAGTGTTTTATGCCTGCTATGAGAGAGCCCTCGGCCATCTTTCCAATGGAAAGGCCAGCGAAAAACCCTTGTACAATTATGAGCGCGCGGAAAATCTCGCTGAAGACGCCCCGGAGATCCTCCTGCTGCTCGTTCATTTGGAAGGCCGGGACCAGTACTGATGAAAGTCCTATCATTACGCCAAGGAAAACGAAGAAAATAAGATAGCCGTTTATCATCTGTGCATAAACCGAGGCAGACCTTTCTTTTTTAATTTTCTCCAGTTCCACAAGAGATTGGGCAACCGACCGCATTATGGTATCCATGGAGCCGCCGGATCGGTGCGTTTCTATTATGGTCTGGACGTTTCTCTTCATTGCTTTGCTGCCAGTCTTTTTCGCAAAATCATTCATTATGCGCTCAAATGTTATGCCCCAGGAAACTTTGGAAGCTATTTCACGCACGTAAGGAGTCATCACTCCGTATTCTATGTTAGCTGTCGCGCGTATAGCCTGCGGTAGTGTCATGCCTGCGGCTATGTTCGATGCTATATCATTGAGATACTTAGGAAATAATTCCTCTATCAGTCTTATTTTTTTGAACTTATTGAATTTGTAGAGGAGAGGCAATCCGATTATTACCACAGCAGCGCCAACATTAACAAAAGCGTAAATTGTCGGGTATACAGAAAGAAAAATAAAATTAATCAGCAGTGCGACTCCGCCAACGCTAAGTGTTATAACACTCAATATTTTCAGGTTCATCTGGATTTTTTTCATGGATTTACACCGAAGGTTGCGTATAGTGTATAAACATTATAAACATTATATTCATCAGCGGCATCATGGCATAGACACCTATTCTCATGGCATTGGGTATGCTTAGTCCCATTATCGTGCCGCCTACCATGGACATGACCGACAGCACAGAAACGAAGAAAAGCGGGGCGGCAATAAGGACAGCCGTATAGAAGTCTGCATAAGTGGCAAGAGTCTGTACATATTTTTCTCTTTTTAACCTGTAATCAAAAAGTGCGTCCTTTGCTGCATTCTCAAGGTATCGCTTAAGATCACCGCCGGTTTCTATCGTCGAGATTATTCCGTACACAAAGCGTTTGAATTCCACAGAAGGCGTTCTCTCAGATACATTGCGCATCGCAGAAACAACGTCCATGCCGAACACGTCAACATTCCTGACTATACGCTTTGCTTCATTGGATACCTCACCATACTCAGGTATGTTTGTCAGCAGCTTGAACATGACAAAAGGCGGAACACCACTGGCTGATATGGCTGCCATGTGGTTTATGGCAAAGGGCATGTTGCCTTCTATGCTGTTTTTCTTGTTCGTGAGAATATGAAATGGATAGGAGTGATACAGCGTGAGAACAGTAAAACCTATTGCAATACCTGTTACAAGCGAGCCTATTAAAGAGAGCAAAAAGTCGGCTCTTATGATTGAAAACACGACAAATATGAACGTGGATGAAAGCAAAAATGCCATAATTGACAGGAATATCATCCTGCCAACATAGAGTTCAAAGAGTATGTTGAGGTTTGATTTTATCACTTCTTCACGCAGCGGCTTAAGGTAGCTTGCAAAGTGGTGTGAACCAAAGCTTCCTAGATGTTTTATTATGGTCTTGTACATACAGCCACCACGATCACTTCACGAAAACGGTTTTTGGGTTTATAACAATGCCGCGACTTGTAATATTATATGGATGTACGCGTCTAGAATGATCGACTCCACGCAGTTTCCATACCGTAACGGCTCGCTTGTACTCGCCCCTGACATTTATATTATCAAGAACGATAACACCGTCGGAAACGAACTCCTCGACCCCAAATCTTGACAACGACGAGCTTCCGGGAACTATCTCTGAAATTATCACTGTGGTGCACTTGTTCTTTTTCATAATCCGGTCTATCTGAAGTATCATTCTCCTCAGTTCAGAAGAGTCCTTTAGATATATTCCCAAAGCTGCTACGGAATCGAACACGACACGCTTCGCGCCTATCTCGCGTATGTTATTTTCTATTACCTCTAGTATGTCCTCAAGGCGGAAGGGATCGTATTTCAGTATGACGAATTTTTTAGCGGCCTCGCGCCTTGCTATGTCAAAGCCAAATGTTTTCGCTGTTTCTCTTATGCTATCCTCTTCCTCTTCGAAGCTGACATAGATGCCCGGGTCATTTGAAGAAAGGAGATATTGAAGCCCCATTACGGTCTTGCCGGAACCGCAGGTTCCTGTGAGAAGGATAGTATAGCGTTCCGGGATGCCGCCGCCAAGAATCTCGTCAAGACCGCTCACACCAGAAGGAATTTTATTCATAATAATACACTTATTTCATTATTTTTCCAAAAGGGCTTCTTGTTATTTTTCCGCAAGCGCTTTTTCCAAAAGGGCTTATTCGTCGCCCAGCATTTTTTCGCCTGCCAAAATCCTTGCCATCTTTTCAGGGCTTTGATGACAAAGGCTTACGTACTTTGCAATATCTTTCATGTTCGTTATGTTGTTTTCAAGCATCCATATCAAAACTTTTTTCCTTTTCGCTATCTCGCTGACTATGACGCTCATAGGTATTCCTTTCTCCGTAGAGACCTTGTTAAGCAGCCACGAATTTGACCTGTACTCATAGATATCCTCAGCTGGTATCCACACAAATGACTTTACGCTGTGCGGGGCGCCTGTATTGATGTCTATGCTTTCTATCTCGACAATTTCCTTCACGCGTCGCGCTGACTTTCCTTTCTCGCGCGCGTGTATCATAACTATTACCATGTCCAAGCTTTCTATCAGGCCGACAGAAAGACTTATGGGTTTTGTTTGCAGTCTTTTCATGAGATCTTCGACGCCGCCAGCGTGGATAGTTGAGATAGACGGATGACCAGACGCCATACCTTGGAACATGACATAGGCTTCCTTGCCTCTTATTTCTCCGACTATCAGGTAGTCCGGGTTTTGTCTAAATGACTCTCTCAGTAGCTCGAACATCGTGACCTCGCCGACGCCTGTGCCAGTAAAGCCTGTTCGCGCAACGCCAGGTATCCAGTTTTCGTGCGGCAGGTTTAGTTCGCGTGTATTGTGGAGGATTATATTCGAGCACACGAAGCTTTCATTCTCCGGAACGCTAAGATCATAAACATAAATTTCCTCACTTGGCATTATTCTTACATCTCTTACTTTGTCCCAGAATATATCTGACTCTGCGAGCTGATGAAGCATCTGGGACTCGCAGTCGCGTACAATAGTTTGCAGGTATTGTCTTCCAATGTTCTGCATTCCATTCATGTAAGGGAAAGATAATTTTTGGTACTGATTTATCTCTGCCGCAAGTTCTCCGCCGAGCGGAATTATATCTGTTTTAGTATGGTGCGAATGCCTACTAGCCAGTATTTCTATTTTTGAGGACTTCCTTTCCTGAAGGAATCCTATACGCCTGAACTTTGATATATTTTCGCTGGATGATATAGAAAGATCTCTGCATTTGTCCTTTCTTGTATAGTGAGAAATTCTTGATATAATGCCAAATCTCAGCAAAAGCGTCTGGATATCATTGAGCAACCCGAGGCTCTGTGACGAACATGAAGCTTCGTAATTTTTAACGGTTCCGTCAGCAGAGAAGTAGCCTTTCAAGAACTCAGATATCTGCCCGTTAGATGTGTTTTGTATAAAGGTGGGTATGCGCTTTGTATCCGCATGTCCGTCAAAGCCGAGGACGTTTTTCATGACTTTGTACAGCAAGGTGGAATTGAGGCTCATTGAAACGTTATCAGACATCAGGCTTACGTTTATATTTAGAGAAGCTGCGAGCCTTCTAACTGCTTCTATGCATTCCTTGTCAATGTTCGAAATGATTACCCTGTTTTTATTTCTGCTGTCATAACAACCGTCGCCAACCCATAAGCCCAAGAAGTTGAGAAAGTTGTCGTTTATTGGGAAAATTACAGGCATAGAAACGCATGATCTTTTTCCAATTATTCTTATCTGCTCAATTTCGTCCCTAGTAAATGTGGTTTTGTTGGATAATTGCGCAAAAACGTCCGTTGATACCATTGATTTTCTTTTCCACCATGCGTATTTGCCTTTGTCAACGCCTATCTTTTTGAATTCGTCGTAAGGGATTTCAAAAATTCGTGAAATAGGTGCACCTGTAAGAAACTCTCCACTAAGTTTGTCGAGATGCTCAATCAGATTTATTTCTGTTATTTCACTCCCTTCGTAAGGTATGCAGCGTGGTGTTGCGATGAATTTGATTTTTTCCAGGTCTTCGGGTTTTGCCTCTATCACGTTTCCATAATCATCCAGACCGAATAAAGAATGGTCTTTTGTGACCTTTACTTTTTTGCCTGTGGCTGTTGTAACTTCATAAATATCTTTGTTTACCAGGTGGCGTATGAATGCAGAGGGTTTCTGGAATTCTATTTTGCAGTTTTTATCCATGGTAAGGACTTCTATACCTTCTTTGTTTTCGCCGTGCTCTTTGTCTCTTCCATACTTGTTTATCATCTCGTCCACAAGGTCGCCTATCTTTACAAGTTCGGCAATTCCGTTTCTTTTAATCAGCATTTCCGCGTCGCCGGTAACACTGTCCTCAATTGAGACTATCTTTGCCTCGGGTGGAATGAAAAATGATATGCTGTTCAATAGGCTGGTTTTGCCAGTTGCTACGCCTCCTGCTATCAGTATGTTGATGTCGTTCTCTATCAAGAACCATAGATAAGCGAGCATTTCAGCCGAGACTGTATTGAGCCGTATCATGTCCACTGGAGAAATTGGCTCTTCGCGGAACTTTCTTATTGAGAATGTAGGCCCGCGCGTAGTTACGTCGCTGGCCAGCGATGCCTGTACTCGAGTTCCGTCCGGTAGCGAACCATCCAGTAGTGGATCCGCATAGCTGATGTATCTATCGCATCTTTCCGCGAGTTTCGTGACAAATTCGCGCAGCTCTTTGATTTCATGGTAAACAATGTTTGTCTTCACAGAACCAAACTTCTGGTGCACAACATAGATTGCTATTCCTGTTCCATCACATCCTATGTCTTCGATGTATGGGTCATTGAGAAGCGACTCTATACGGTTGAGGCCAACCAGGTCGCGAAAAATATAATACATTATCTTTACGTATTCCTTTTCGCTTACCTTAATCTCATATTCATCCAGAAGACGGGTAACGCTCTTTTCAAGGAATACAATCATCTTTTCCTTTTCCTTTATGTCCGATAGGGTAATATCTATTATCTGCACCAAGCCATCATAAACCTTTTTGAGTATGAATATTTCCTTTTCGTTGAGCTTTGGCTCGATAATATCGTATACTACAGCACCTTCCTTGGCGTCGTAATGTATATTGGCATAAGAATAGGGTTTTATCAGAGGATAAACAATACCGCTTATTTTTATGTCAGAAGGCCGCGGTAATGTGATAAGGGATTTCATCGGCTCAAACCTGAACTTAGGTTCCTCGGTTTTTCGCATGCATAATAGCATCTGGCCTGCACGGGTTCCGTTTATAACAGTTTTTTTGCTATGCAATTTTCTGTAAAGGGCTCCCCTAAGTTTGGTTCCCTTTTTCGTTTTTACATTATCTACCATCCACAGTCACCATAGTCATTTTACGGACCTCTTCTGCTCTTCCGTGAGCGTCCAACTTGCACAATGCCGCGATATCGTGCACAGGAAGGGCATACATACATCTTGGACTGGAAGCCGCTTACAAATCTGGGATCTATCTGCTTTCGCAGGCCCGGATCGCTTATTCTGAAACCCCGGTACTGAACAAAAGTCTTCCAGCGTGGCACTCTTCTTCCGCAATAAGTACATACAACCATCGATTCCTTTCCTTTGGATCTTGTGTGAGTGTAACCTCTTTTGTAAGGTGCAGACATAGCTAAATACCTCCATGTTCCCTGTTCATATTATATGACAGATTCCGTATATATAGAAAGCGGTGCAGTGACCGCATATTAAGTCACACTATCGAAAGTTTTGAATTTAAGCTTAATTACGACAGTTTATTATATGAAAAAGCTAGTAGCGGGACTGGCAACACTTCTCTATCTCTCAAGCCCGTCAGCAGCCATGCGAGAAATGCAGGGAAGCACTTCTGCTTATGAGCAGAGCATAGTTGCCAAGGAAAGCGTGCCGTGTGTAAAAGCTGCGCTTTCTAAATATCCGGACAACATAGATTTTATCAACACATCCCGGAAGGCTCGCACTGAATTCCAAGGTGTCATCTATAATTACAATATTTCTGACGATGAAAAGTTTTCACAATATATGAACATTCGTGGTCGATACGGACCCTGTGCGGCATCCTATGGGTTAACAATACCCATAAACAAAGAATTCTATGACAAAGCTGGAAGAGAAAGACCGCCGCTTGAAGGTTCTTACGAGGAGCAGGTCAAAGTCATAATAAACGAAGTGAGGTGGGGAATAGACTACAACGCTCAAAGTGCCAGAAACCAGTTGCCTCGTGTAGCAAAAAAACGTGCTGTCACACAATTAAAACAGGACCTGTGCAATCTTCCGAGTTCCATCAGCGCTGATATGGATATTGCAATCAACACCGGAAGGGACTATTTCAAAGGGAGATTCTGGCCAAGATACAATTTGGAATACTACGACGAAGGTGTTATCCAGATAGATTATGCTTCACCTCCCCAAGGTCGAATCAGTGAATATTCACCAAATGAATCTACAAAATATAGGATAGCTACAGACAGTATAGGATGGAACACTGCGGTACTGTTAGACAAAAACGGAAATGTGGTTTTGGACAATAACGGCAGAACAACCTTGTATACAGCCCACAGCCCTAAAGCTCTGATGAGATATCTGGATGCTGAAAACGGCGCAGGCGATTTCAAACGGAATCGTGCAGCCAGAATGTGTGACAGCGTAAGTATAGATAAAATTGAATTCTGGAACCTTGTGAATCGTGTAGGTGAGGACTTCAGCGGCACTCTGAAATTTAGAAAAAATTCTTTCATCACAGAACGCCAGGGCAAGCAGGTAAATTTCGAGAGGATGGGTATGAGGGTGTCTTCGCCAGGCAGGGAACTTTCCTTCGCGACGTATTATTCAGGACAGAGCAAAGCCATGGAAGAGCACTACATGGAAGCCTTTTACATTGATTTCAATGAGTGGTTGTCCTTCGGGGGTAGAAGGCAGGTTGCTCATTTACCGTTCGGATCGACGATGGTTATACTGGAGGAACGCAAATGAGGTTTCCAAGATTGTTGGCGGCTGCCGCGCTTGCTCTGTACTGCACTTCTACGGAACCCGTAACTGTAGCAGCTCAGGATTACAAGGTAACAGAAGCAGAAATAAATCAGGCTACTCGCTGGCGCAGCAGCGAAATAACAGCATGGAAATCGGTGGATTTGAAAGGCGGTGAAAACTGCATTTTTGTTTATTATCAAGGCCCGCCAACCCCGACATTTTTTATACTGAAAAAACAGGGCGACCGGCTGATATCAGGACTGATGAGTCAGCCACGTATACCATCTGTTGTAGAAGAAATAAACCTGACCGACATGGGGCACGACGGAAAAAAAGAAGTTGAAGTACTATTCAAAAATGGCCGGCGCAGATATTATTTCTGGGGTGGTGGTGAGTATAAATCACAGGACGCCTCTTCGCTTCACGGAGCCCCGTCCGACTGGAATCAGGTTGATGATTTCTACTACAAAGACCTTGATCGAGACGGCACTGACGAGGCCATAGTTATTTTTTCATGTGAACTCAGAAAACCCTTTGGCACAAAGCCAGGAAAAATTCTCGGTGTTTACAAATGGCAGCATGGCTGGACACCATTCAAATACGGGCCGCTTGACGCGTTTGAAATGGAATACGAAGCGTTTTCTGCATCAAGTCCAGACACGCTGCTGCTTGAGGAAGGTCATCAGCGCATCAGAAACAAAATACGCGACTATCTGAGCGCGCGATAATAATTTCTTCTTAAGCTTTTCTTGCAAAAGTCTTATAGGAAAGTGTAGCAATTTCTTTTGACTGGAAGCTACTTTTCTTTCCCAAAGAAAAGGAGTTTTATGATAGACCTGGAAAAACTGTCAAAAGAAAAGGCTCCTCTCATAGACAAGGAACTCGCATCTGTATTTAGTGGAAACATGCCAAACCTGCATGACGCTATAAAGTACCATTTGGGAACCGGCGGCAAGCGACTAAGGCCCTTGCTATCAATAGTGACCTACGAGGCTCTGGGCGGCAGTGACAATAAAATATTGCCCTTTGCAGCTGCCTGCGAACTGCTCCACAACTGGTTTCTTGTCCATGATGACATAATGGACGGCGACCGTATGCGTAGGGATAAGCCAACTGTCTGGGTAAAGTATGGCCTTGCTCATGGCATAAACGTCGGCGACTACATGGCCCAGAAAGTATTCGAACTTATAATTAATTCCAGAAATTGCGGGGTCGATGACAAAACTGTGCTGAAGCTCGTGGATGCCATGGTTACCACATCTGTCAAGACATCTGAAGGCCAGACCATGGACATTAACATGCGCTCTGGTTCTCCAAAGGAGAGCGATTACCTAGCCATGGTCATGGCAAAAACAGGCCATTACCTTACAGTGCCCATGGTAGGCGCAGCTCTAGTTGCCGGCCGCGAGGAAATAATACCAAAACTCATTGAGTTTGGCAGCTTCATTGGACCTGCATTCCAGATAGCAGATGACATCCTCGATTTGACCGAAGGCAAGGGCCGCGGAGAAACAGGCCGTGACATAAAAGAAGGTAAGAAAAGCATATTGATAATTCACTGCTTAGGCAAATGCAATGCCAAGGAAAAAAAATTGCTTCTAGAAATACTCGAAAAAACTCCTGAAGCTACCAGCGATGATGACGTCCGCCGAGCAATCTCCATGCTTAACAAATATAATTCTCTTGACTATGCGAAAAAGAGAGCAGAAGAACTAAAGAAAAAAGCCTATGCATCAATAAAAAAGATGCCGCCCGAGCTCCAGGAAACCCTGAATTTTTTCGCCGATTATCTGGTAAACAGGAAGAAGTGATATGAAAAAGCATCGCAGGCTTGGACTTTTTGCATCAGCATTACTTTTTACAGGTGTTACACTTCTTCCGTATGATACGTCAGAAGCACAGAAACCGTGCCCGAATTTAGTTATGGAAGAGCCTCAGTTCACCGGTTCTGAATACTACAAACATAAATTGAGGTTGCTGCTTGATTCGAAAAATGAAAAATCTGAAATGCGTGACAGAATGGAAGCAGAGTTAGTCGGGAAAATACAAAGTCTTGGTCCTGCAGACTCGCACTGTGCACAAAATGTGCGAGACGCAGCAGTGAAGTATGGAATGAGAGAAGTTGCAAGAGCATCTGTTGACGCATTGGCAAGGTTTAACACAAGAGAGGCGCGAGACATATTATACGCACTTGCTTTTAGCATTGCGCCAGAGAAGAATGTTAATGTAAATGAAATCGCAGTTGAGACACTTATAAGATTGGATCCAGAAATTGTTGCAGATGCATTACTGAAAAGAGGTCTGCCGAGAAATTATTATCATGGTATGAGAATGTATGACGAAACTCTAGCGAAAACCGGTAGCGAAAGGGTGCTGCAACACTACATCCAGTACGGCACTACACGCGATATGGCGCAGTTCATAAGGTGGAATCCCGACAAGCCATTCATTCCAAATTACAGGGGTTTGCTGATGCCCATGCTAGAGCGAGATATTCTGAAGGAATCGTACTCGCCTTTTAACTACGGCACCCAGTTCAATTGTGACATTGCCCATCCCGTTCTAATTGATTTTGCCAGTGCCATGGGAGCACTTGACAGGGTATATGCCGAGAATGTCCTTGTTCCAGCCGCCAAAAGATCCCACGGCTGTAATGCATACCTGGTTGATGCACTCCTCGGCAAGTAAAACCATTATTTATTCTTTGAGCTACTATATCATTTATGTAAGGAAATACCATCGTATTAATACGATGGTAGTATTTGTGGTATTTCCGGCATAACACAAACCACAGATATATTATAAGTGGTATTCAAAAAGAATACCACTGTCTTTAGATGGTGATTTGTGTTTATGCTTCTTGAAAAACTCCCACTGCCGCAAAAACTCATTGCGCTGCTTAAACAGGGCGGTATAGAGCAGCTCAACCCACCGCAGGTTGCCGCTATTAAAAAAGGTCTTCTTGACGGAAAAAATATGGTAATAGCGTCGCCCACAGCCTCTGGCAAAACATTGATCGCCGAGATGGCCATATTAAAAAATTATTTGGAAGGTAAGAAAAGCGTTTATCTTGTGCCGCTCAAAGCTCTCGCATCAGAGAAGTACGAGGATTTCAGCAAGTACAAGAAGATAGGCATGCGCGTCGGCGTTTCCACTGGCGACCTGGACAGCAGCGACGGCTGGCTCGGCAGCTATGATCTGATAATTCTCAGCAACGAAAAAATGGATTCATTGTTGCGCCACGGCGTGCCATGGACCAAGGACATTGCCCTGATTGTTTCCGACGAGATTCACCTTATTGACGACCCAACACGCGGGCCGACCCTGGAGGTAGTGCTGACGCAATTAGCAGGCATAACAAGAGCGCAGATAGTCGCGCTTTCTGCAACCATAGAAAATGCTAAAGAAATTGCCGAGTGGCTCGATGCCCAGCTTGTAAAAAGCGATTACCGTCCCGTTAAGTTGCACAAGGGTGTAATGTACCCTGACAATGAAAATTACAAGCTAGAATTTTCCGGACGCAAGAGCACAATTCCACTTGAAGCTGATATAGAAACAGCTATCTGCCTTGACACAACTAAAAAGGAAAAGCAAACACTCATGTTTGTATCAACCAGGAGAAGTGCGGAGTCTGTGGCGGAAAAGCTCTCCAAGGATCTGAAAAAAGCTCTGGCCGTAGGTGAGCGTGATCGACTAAAAAAATTGGCGAATGACATTGAGAATGTTCTCAGCAATCCGACAAAGCAATGCCGTCGTCTCGCCCGCATAGTTGAAGGCGGTACAGCTTTCCATCACGCTGGTTTAGTGAGCAAACAGCGCAAGCTTATCGAGGACGCGTTTCGCTCCGGTCTGCTGAAGGTTTTGGCAGCCACAACTACATTAGCATATGGCATGAATTTACCCGCGTATCGTGTCGTTATTAGGGATACAAAACGATTTAACGGAAGCTACGGCATGTCCTATATTCCGGTGATAGACATTCATCAATGCATGGGACGTGCAGGTAGGCCTAAGTACGATACAGAAGGCGAGGCAATACTCCTTGCCAAAAGCAAAAGTGAGGCAAAAGCACTCTGGGAGCGTTACATAAGTGGCGATGCAGAACCCATTTATTCAAAGCTAGGTGTGGAGCGTGTTCTGCGGGTTTACATTTTATCCCTCATTTCTTCAGGCTATGTTAAAACAAGAGGCGAGCTTGAAACATTCTTTATGCGGACTTTTTTTGCCAAACAATACGGCGATATCGAAAGTATTAAAGGAAAAATAGAGCGCATAATAACCGAACTGGAAAATTACAAATTTATAATCGTGGGAAATAAGGGTGAATTTATATCAAAGGAATTCATGCCGGCTTTTCAGCTTACCCAGGATGTTGAGCTGCATGCGACAAAGCTCGGCAAGCGTGTAAGCGAGTTATACCTGGATCCCGTTTCGGCAAATCTTATACTAGGTTTGATGACCGAAGATGACACACCTATCCAAAGTCTGATGATGATCTGCCAGTGCACTGAAATGTATCCGCTTCTCAGCGTAAAGAAAAAAGAGTATGAGGATATAGAAGATGAGCTTTCGAAATCTGACATAGAGGCACCTGATGTATGGGATGTGGAATATGAAGACTTTTTGAGTGAATTCAAGACAGCTTTGCTTATCAAAGAATGGACCAGTGAATCTGGCGAGGATGTAATACTTGAAAAATACGGCGTGACCCCAGGCGAATTATACAATAAAACAACAAACGCTGAATGGCTATTATACTCAGCGAGCGAATTAGCCATGTTGTTGGGAATAAAGGAAATAGCAAACAACATAAACAAAGTGCGTCTGCAGGTCAAGCATGGTGTAAAGGAAGAGCTCCTCAAGCTTGTGACCCTGAAAGGCATAGGAAGAGCAAGAGCAAGAAAACTATTCAACGCTGGAATCCGCACGCCCGTTGATATCAAGAAAGCAGACGAAATCGTGCTGGCAAAGCTGCTAGGTCCAAAAGTTGCCAAGGAAGTCCTCAGTAGCGCTGAATAGTGACTCTTTGAAATTCAATCCTCCGGCTCTATTATTATTCTGCTTCCGACTTTGCTTATGCTTACAGATTCTCCGGATTTTAATTTTAGGTCTTTTTCGAGATCGCTTGGTATTCTTAATACTAGTCCTCGACCGCTTTTCGACAAGCTTCTATGGAGCTTGAGTGGTTGAGGCCATACACCTAATTTTTTAGCGACTTCGATTGTGCGCTGTGCGTCTTTTTCGCGTATAAACTCTTCACCACATTCTGTGCAACGCTGACCTTTTTCTATAAACACATAGCCATCCAGCTCAGACACTATGTTGTCTACTTCTATCAATTCTCCTTTTTCACATGCCGGACATATTTTGTTTGTCATTTTCCCTCAGTTCCTGTTATTATAAAAATCTCATTTCCCGTATACACAAAAATTATTTTTCTGCTCCTTTTCTTATCTTGTATGTAAGCTTCGTATTTGTTTTTTCCAACATGATCTATCCTGGCATTCATTAGTGCCGACCGCAACTGTTTAATATCCCAATCCCATTTTCTAAGCCACGTATTCCTAAAGTGCTTGCTTGGCTTGATTTCCTTGGTGAAGTCTATAGCAGGTTGACGTCTTGGGCGTCTGTCGGTTTGCACTATTTTTTCACCTTCTTTTGTTACATATTAATATGCACATTTATAAAGCCTTCTATCAGCAAAAATTAACATAAAAAGCGCTGTATAGAAGTTATTCGTTAGGGCTCGTAGCTTTGTTATGCTACTTGTTTGGTTCTGTGCAGGCTAATCGTAAGATTTCTGTGGTTACTGTGCAGCCTGTTAAAATTTTTAACTTATCAACCACTTCCAGGCAGGCATTATTGTAATTTTCTTGTTTGCAACTGATAATTCATCTTCTTGGTTAAACGTTAATATCGTGCCTTGCTCGAGCTTAAGTATCTCAAGAGCCTCTTGTAGTCCTTTAATTTCGCGGTCTTTATTGTCGCTATTTAATTCAAAGCATACTTGAAATGCGCCGGTTATTTTCCCTTTTTCTTTAATCAGGAAATCGCATTCGTGCTTTTCTTTAAAATAATAAATATCCTTGTATTTTCTTCTTAGGTGCAAAAAGACCAAATTCTCCAGCATTCTTCCAGTATCTCCTGAAAAAGATGCAGAATTTGCGGCAGCTAGTCCATTGTCTATGGCATATATCTTTCTTGGATTTCTTATTTGACTTTTCATTGAATGGCTAAATTTCGGTATTGTAAATATCAAATAACTATCCTCAAAATGAGAAATAAAAGATATTGCACTGTTGGTGGAACCTAGATCAAATACTTTTTTCAGCGAATTGTAAGAAAATTCTTTTCCAATGTTTGTAAGCATATATACTGCAATTTCTTTCAGAAGTTTTGAATTGCGCAGCTTATATCTTACTACTATATCGCGTGCAATTATGTTGTTCAGAAGCTCATTCAATATTTCGACATTTTTATGTTTAAGATATTCCGGAAAACCTCCGCTATTAAAATAAATTTCAAACGATTTTATGGACGGATTTGATTTTGTAAATGCAAGAAACTCCTTAAATGAAAATGGAAATAACTCGTATCTAAGATGCCTGCCTGTCAGTCTTGTGCCTAATTCCCTACTTAGCAAGGAAGCGTTCGATCCCGTTAAAACAAAATGCATCTTTTGGTCTAGCATCTGTCTTACGAAAAGCTCCCATTTTTGGACATTCTGTATTTCATCAAAGAAATAACAATCAGCTTTGCCAAATTCTTCAGTGAACACGTCTTTAAGTTTTTGAAAATCGACCACTTCAAATGAAGCTGTTCTTGGGTCCTCAAAATTAAAGTAATAGAACTTATCTTTCTTTTTAATCAACTGGCGCAACACGGTGCTTTTTCCACACCTTCTAATGCCAGATATAACTATTGCAAATGGCATGCTAATGTCCATTTCAGATGTCTTCTCCCTCATCACGCCAACTTCGCTTTCCAGTATAGACTTGCGCTGGGTCTTCACTATTTCTCTTAGTTCTTCCTTTAAAATCATACATGATATTTGAATAGAAAAGTATATAAAGTTTGTTCATTAGTAATGAACAAATTCATTCATTTCAAATGAACAATAATGCTTGAATTGAATTAAAAATCTTATCAGTTAGGCTGATAAAGCTGCTAAAATTTATCAGCCTAATACATCAATCGAATTGATCAGTATACCAATTGGGTTCGTAGTTGTGTTTGTCCGATGGTTTGGTCATGTGCGGGCTATTTGTAATCTACGAATAATTTCTGGTAGTTGTTTATTCTTGATTATTCTCCAGAGCTTTCTTAATAATGCCGAGAATAAATTTTTCTTTCTGCTTCCTGTATAGTTCTCCCTCGCCTTTCGCAAATTTCACAGCGTCCTTTTTTATCTTCTCATACTTTTTTGCCATTTTCGGATGAGAAATAATATAATCACGAAACCCTATCATTTCCTTTTGATCTTTACTTCCTATAAACGTTAGGTGAATGTGTACTCTCCTAATACCATTAGAAGTTTTGTAGTCTTTTCGGAAGAAACACCTTGACTTTGTGCTTGCAACATCTCTGAACTCATAGTCAGCTTTTTGGAGCTTTTTTGATGTATTTGCAATTGTATTTTTCTGGACTACCAAAAGAATGTCCACAATACCTTTACCTCTGAGTTTAGGAATAGCAGTACTTCCAACATGCTCTATCAATGCCTTCGATCCGATTATTTTCTGTATCTTTCTCTTTTCAGAGGAAAAGAATCGTCTGTAATTAGAGTCATATTTTTTGAATACGTATTTTTTCATAGTGATTATTTAGCTCTTAAATTCTTATACATACAATCCAATTATTCATTCGTTAGGGCTCGTAGCTGTGCTATGCTTGTTTGGTTCTAGAAATCTTTTTATAGTTTGTTGTGTATAATTTGGTATGGTGGTAAGAATGGTATACCAAACTAAGGTGACTGACAAGTATCAGATAACAATACCGAAAAAGCTTCGGGATGTGTATGGAGTGAAGCGTGGCTCCAAAGTGTCTTTGATACCAAGAGAAACCGGTATCGAACTACTAGCAGCAAAAAAAATAGAAAACATATCGGCAAAGCTCTACGGCTCTGCAAAGTTCAAAGGCGATGCAGTAGAAGCAGTGCACAAGATAAGGAGTAGTAGAGAATGAGAGCTTTTATCGATTCGAACATCTTTATCTATGCGGCACAAGCACACCCTAAATTCGGGAAGGCGTGTAAAAAAATAATAGAGGATATCGAATCAAGAAAACTAGAAGCTACTACATCCGTGTTGAACGTAGCGGAAGTTGTGGAAGTTATTGACAGAAATGTAAACAGGAAAATCGCTACCAATGTCGCTGAGCTTCTGCTGGCTTTGCCAATGGATATAGAAGATGTTGTAAAAGAACATGAAATTGATGCACTTTCCATATTCTCTTCATATGAAGCAAACTATTTTGACACTGTTTTTGTTGCTGTAATGAAAGAAAAGTTCATAGATGCAATCATAACAAACGATTCGCATTTTGAAGACATAAAAGGAATTAAAACGATAAAGCCTTTGGACTATTAGTGCTCGCAGCTGTTTGCATGTAATAGGCTCCGCGCAGAACGAATGCAAGATGAGGGCGGTTGTATGGTGGTACGTCAAAATCTCTATGAAATGTCGCCAGTAATTTATGACAGATACGTGAGCACAAAAATAGAAGCGGAAAACTTCTCAGAAGTGTTAAAGCACGTAAAATCTTTCTGTAAAGGAAAAAAATATGTAAAAATACTTGATATGTGTTGCGGAACTGGTATATTCCTTAGAAAATGGCTTTCTCGTTTGGATATTTCATTTTCATACACAGGGGTCGACATAAACAAACACTTCCTCAAATACGCAATAGAAAATTCTAAGATGAAAACTTCGGAGTTTATTCTGCATGATGCAAGTACAGTAAAGCTGAAC
>ERZ1292640.1320-Hain-H43-02um-R1-1320-length-20542-cov-7_pt1 | contig 20542 bp, 16 predicted proteins | sample MGYA00564404_ERZ1292640 | MGnify/ENA primary metagenome ERZ1292640 (study PRJEB36523, sample SAMEA6512636) | groundwater metagenome | collected 2019-01-08 | study: AquaDiva: Metagenomics assemblies of 32 groundwater samples
GCCGCTTCATGACTTCCAGCCGCACCGGCTGGTAAACGCCGCGACGGCGGATGCCGTTGGTCGTTCGGGACTCAACCCCTTCCATCTTTTTCAGGCCCAAAGCGCGGATGACACTCGGCTTAAGGTACAGTCGCGTTGCGCCCGTATCCACCAGCGCATCCACTTCGACGGAGCGCGGCTTCCCTTTCAAGAGCTTCAATTCTTGCAGCACCAGGTCAGCTTGGTTGGTGAGTTTGATTTTAACAATGACTTTTCCCATACAACACAATCTACGCTCTGGAGAACGAGGCCGTCAATTAGAACTCCCGGTTCAGTTTCATCATTGAAGCGCTCTGTCCACTGGCAGCTTGAATTCGGCACGAACTATTCAATTGCGGAATGCGGATTGCGGAATGGGCCTGAATATCAATCTTCACACCACAAGAATCACTGCATTGCCCTGTCTGCAGCCAGTTTGAATTCGGCGCGAATGCCGGCGTTGGCTTTGTATTTTTGCTTGGCGCGTTTCTGCACGCTCTTCAGCAGGCCGATCAGCTTGTCCATCGACGCAACTTCGGTCTGGGTCGTGTCCTGCTTGCCGGTGGTGCTCTGGGCAACCTGAGCGGCCAGTTTCTGGGCCGCCGCAATGTCGTTGGCCAAGACGGTGAGTTTGGCCGCCGGCAGGTCGCCTTTCTCGAAGACCGGCGTGTACGCCGGCTTCAGGGCGGACCGGACGACTTCGCCGTCATCGGAAAGTTCCTGAATCCATGCTTGGTTGATAGGGGAACGGGCGTGTTTGGGTTTGGCTGGCTCGGGCGCGGTGCTGGAGCTGGGAGCGGGGCTTGGGTTGGGGTTTGGATTTGATTCGAGCTCAGGCATTGTCAGTTAATGGTTGATGGTTGAGGGTTGACGGTTGATTAATGGTAAGTTGTTGAAAATAAGGTTCATCGGAATCGGAATAGCATTCCAGAAGACTCGGATATGACCGCAGAAGACTCTGATTTGGCCGCAGAAGAGCTGGATATGGTCACAGAAGAGAGGAACATTGCCGCAGAAGATGGTGAGATCGCGGCAGAAAAGCGGGATATGACCGCAGAAAGGACCAAAATCATCACAGAACCTATTGACAGTGTTCCAGAATGCGGAGATAGCATTCCAACTTGTCCCGGCGTGATTGCAGCAAACCAGGACATCTGCGCAGAAAGAGTGGACATCATGGCAGAAAACCGAGACATGGTTGCGCCGAGCCACGGCAACCGTGCAGAAGGAAGAGGCTCTTGCTTTGCGCCGGTCGATTGCATGCTGGATGCTGGATGCTGGATGCTGGATGCTGGATTGATGGAGAGGTGGATGTCTCAGCCAATTCGCTCGTCCGGGGACAGGCGACGCTACAACATTCAGCGAAGGGCAGCTTGCGGAAGAAAGGCGCCGGCAAAATGCCGATAGCGGATGACCGTGCTCGCGCCGGAATATTCCTTGGAATAATCCCCATCCCGAAACCCAACATTCTCCCCACTCAACCTTCATGACTGTTGCATCGCTTTCTCCACGCTGAAAAACGAGTCAATAAGAAAAGCCGAGTCAGCGAGTTAGCTTGCTTCAGCCTGGAAAAGGCAGTTTACCCACAAAAACATGCTCGCGGGCCGCGCTCCGCTTTGATTGCGGCTCCGCCGTGCGGAAGCGAATAGCACCGGAAGCCGATGCAGGCGCCGCCTGAATCGGCGGGCTGCGCCCTTCCCACAAAGGCGGTTCATGGTGTCGATCTCCGGCAGCGTGCCAAGGACATCAGCGCAAATGCGGTCCCGTATTGCTGGTGATAATTGTAAAGCGGATAGTCCCACCAGGAGCCGTCCTTTTCCTGGAGCGGCAGAAGGATTCCTGCCAGATCGTCCTGGTACGGCCTGGCCTGGACCGCACTCAACTGTTCAAGACAAAGCGCGGCGTAATAATGGCCGTAATAGAAAAAGTATCCGGCTACCATGAACCAGGATTCATGTGGCACGGGACGCTTGCGGCCAAACGACAGCCAGTCATTGCGGGCCACAAGCCGGTCAAGCCAATGCGTGATAACGCTGTCCGTGATGGTTCTGTCGCCCCAGAGACGAAGCGCCAGGTTGCAGGCCTGCGACCGGCCCAGGCTGCCTCCCGGCCGATTGATCCCCATCATCGGGCGCATTCTCAGAGCTTGGTCGTAAGCGTAAGTGTTATCGTTCTTCCGCTGGCGTTGGATCGAGGCCACGCCGCTATGCACGAGGTTTTCCGGGATTTCCACCCCGTTCTTTTTTGCCGTGTGAAAAGCCACGAGCACGGTCGCTGTGACAAAGCTGGTCGAATCGGACGCAGGCCGCTTGGTGCCGGCGCGAAAATCGTAATAGCCCCAGCCGCCATCTACTGATTCATACCGGCGCAGAAGATCAATTTGCGCCAGAATCTCCTCCTTGATTTGCTGCTTGCGCCTCTGGTTTTGTGATTCCCGCTGATACATATCGGCCAAAGCGTGGATGCCGTAGGCATGTCCCCAGACGTTGTAGATCGCCACTGAATCCGCGCGGCGCAGGTGGGGGAGATTCTTCAACAACCACGCCTCACCCCGCTCCAAAGCCTGTCTCGCCTCGGCGTCTTTGTCCGCAGCGCCGGTTTCAATCAAGGCCGCAATGCACATGGCGGTGACCGCAGAGCGAAAGGCGTGATGCGCGCCCGGGACGGGGGCGAAAATGTTCAAATCCTTGGTTTTCTGGGCCGTGCCCCAAGAGCCATCTTTGTTCTGGTTCTTGATCAAGAACCCGATGCCTCGCCGAATCGCTTTCTCCAACTCCTCAGGAGAAGGCGGCTTTGGGCTCTCGGCCTTCTCCCCATCCGCCGCGAACGCAGCCAACAACATGAGCCAGAAGGCCAGGCAACCGAGCGCTTGCGTCAAATTCGCTCTCATTCGAAGACTCATGACGCTTTGGGTCAACTTCGGTGCGTGCTATTCCGGCTTTTTCACCAGGATTTTCTCCCCCTCGGCAAGTCCTTCGAGAATCTCGATCATCTTGTCGTCCGAATCGCCGGTTTTGACCGTCCGCTTTTCATGCTGGCCGTCATTCGTCAGCACGAAAACATGCTTTTGATTGCCCTCCGTAATGACAGCTTCCTTGGGCGCCAGCAAGACGCCTGCCTTTTGCACATCGCCGAAAGAGACTTTGCAGGTCATGCCTGGCATCAGATGGGCATTTTCATCCTGCTGCACAGACAATCTTGCCTCGAAGCCGCCCGTCAGCAGCGGAACGTAGCTCACATCCTCCAACTTGGCGGCCAGCTTCTTGTCCGGGGCGGACACGGGTGAGGCCTGGCCCTCCAGACCCAGCTTGAAACGGGAAAGCTCATTCTCCGGCACCACCGCCTTCAGGAGCAATTTCTGCGGATTGACGATCGTCATGAAAACCTCATTGGCTGCCAGCTTTCCGCCGGGGACCAGCTTTTTGGCCAGAGCCGCGCCGGTAGTCCAGCGGCCATTCTCGCAAGCGCCGTAATAAGTGATCCCCTCCATAGGCGCGCGAGCGGTCAACCCATCGAGGTCCCGCTTCAAATCGGCCAGCCTTCTTTCGGACTTCTTCTGGTCCCGTTTCATTTTCTTGATCTCCAAGCGCTTTTTGGCCAGCGCCTTGGGTAGCGATTGCTCGGCCAGAGTCAAGGCCAGATCCTGATCGCGCTGCTGGGATTTCAGACTCTCATCCTCACGCGGGATGCTGGTCTTCAACTCCCGGTCGGCGTTGAGTTTTGCGCCTTCCAGACTATGTTCGGCGGCTTCAACGGCAAACTTCTGCCGTTTCAAAATGATCTCTTCCGTTTCCTCGGTCAGGTCGTCGGCCTGATACATTTTCTGAAGTTGGGCCAACTCTTCCCTTTCGTTTTCCAGCCGTTGTTCGGAGCTTTTTACGCCAAAGCGCGCGACCTTTTCCCTTTGCGCGCGGCCTGTGGCCTCAAAATAGTCGTAATCTTCGTCTGCGCGCCGCTGCGATCGTTTCGCAGCTTCCAGCTTGAGAGGCGTGGACTGCTTAAGATTTTCCAACTCGGCCACGCCCAACTCCAGAGCGACCTTTGTTAAGGGCTGTTCCTGCTCCAAGTCCCTGATTTGCTCCTCAATCTTGTCGGTCTCCAACTTGACCAGCCAATCTCCCTTTCTGACGCGCGCGCCGTGCGAGACAATTTCGCTGACAGTCAGGTCGGCCCAGACCTTCGGGCTAATCTTTACCGGCGCCATTTCAGCCGCCTCGAACACCGCATCCAACTGCAACTTGCTCTTCAAGACGCCGCGAGCTACCACTTGCACGGGCGGGCTTTCAGTTTTCTTTTCCGGGCCGGCTGGTTCAGCGCCGTGGGCGGCAAGGGCAATCACGTGGCAGGCCAGAAGTGCTGGGAACAGGATTCTGATTTCGAGGCAAGAGTGACGTTTAGGGCAGTTCATGGCGCTCATCGATTGCGTTCCGATTCTCTTTAATATTGCTACTGAGTGAGAACAAAGGTGTTACACAAGCCATGTAGCGTCAAACGTCTTAAAAGAACAAGTGTTTTCATGCGAAGTGTCCTGTGAAGCTGCATCGAGTCGCGTGAGGACCTGACTGGTCAAAGCGAAGCGCGGCAGGGAGACGGCGCTACATTGGTTTTTGAAATTCCTCGAATCATCCGGCAGTATTAACGCCGAATGAGTGCCGTTGAATTGACCGAAGCCTTTTTGGCCGATATTGCCGGTTGGGACGTCCTGAAGCAGGCGCGTGGCCTCCTGGCCAGCGGCAAAGTCCAAGGGTCCGATTGGACGCCGCCCATCCTGAAAGGAACCGTGCAGGAGGGAACGGCGACGTATCGCGCGGGTCTGGTCATCAAGGACAAGATTAACATTGAGAATATGTGCAGTTGCCGCGCCTCCCGGAGTTGGGGCACGATTTGCGTTCATTCGGTGGCGGTAGGTTTGCACGTCGTGCGCAACAGACAGTCGCTTCCCCTCGAAAAATCCAGCGGCGCGCCTTCGCTCCCTTGTCCGACAGCGATTACAAAAGCGTCCGGCAGCTCTCCGAAAACAACTGCTTCAGCCCCGAAAGCCAGCCGTTGCCTGAAGCGCGCACCAGCAGATGCAGGTGAGCCGGCCGAGATTTTTGTCATTTTCCCGCCCAACCTGGCGCAAGCGATTCCCAAAGGTAGAATCATGCTTTACTTCGAAGGTAAATGGAACCGAGGATGCGCCCCGTTAAACGCCTTGCCCACGACAACACCCTTCCAATTGGCTGAGCAAGACCTTGTTTTGCTCGAGCAGATCGAATCGCTCGCCGAGGGCGATACGCCTGGGATGCTGATGCTGTCGGCATCGGCTTTAACCAAGCTGCTGCCGTCGTTGGCCGGCCATCCGCGAGTAACCTTGGGCAAATCACAGCCTTTGACGATCACCGCTTCGCCGTGGCGATTGGCGGTGCTGGCGGCTTTGGAAACATCGGGTGAAATCACGCTGCGCCTGGCAGCCGGTCAGCAACCGGTGGCCATGATTGCTGGAGAAACTTCCTGGGTATTTCGAGAGGACAGCATCCAGCCGGTCGGTTTGCCCAAGGGTTATCAGGCATTGTGGCAAGGTCCGATGCGGATTCCACGCAGCCGCGTCCCGCCGTTTTTGAATCAGGATTGGCCTTTGTTTCAAGCCAACTGCGACGTCACGGCGAATTTTCGGCTGGAAGATTTTCAGCTCGAAAGCAAGCGCCCTCATTTCCGGCTGGCGCTGGCGGGCGGACTGGCTCACTTGCAGGCGCACTTGCAGTGTGTTTATGACTCGCGCATCTTCACCATCGGGACCGCTTCCCAAGAGGAAACGTTTTGGCTGCCCGATGCCGATTCGCCGACGCGGTACTCGACCCGGGATGCGGCGGCTGAGCAGGCGGCGCAAGCGCGTCTGCTACGGTCTGGATTCACCGGGCCGCATGCCGAGGCCAAATATCAACTGGCCGGGCAAAACCTCGTCCTAAGTTTCTTGGCCCGGGACTTTCCGCGGTTGCAGCGGGAGTGGGAGGTGACACTGGAGGAACGATTGCAGCGCAGCGCGTCGCAGAACCTGGAGCGGATCGAGCCGCAATTTGCCATCACCGCCTCGGGAGAGCAATGGTTCGATCTGGATGTCGCCTTTGCCACGCGCGGTGGGGAACGATTTTCAGCGGCCGACATTCAGCGGCTGGTTTTGTCGGGCCAAAGCCATACCCGATTGAAAAACGGCAAGTTTGCCCTGATCGACACCGGAGCGGTGGAAGAGCTGCAGGAAGTGCTGCTGGATTGTGCGCCGCAACAGCATGAAGACGGCTACCGGATGAGCAACCTGCAGGCGGGATTTCTCGATGGCGCCTTGCGCCAGCAGGAGGATTGGCGCGTGCTGGCGCCGGCCCAGTGGCGTGAGCGGGCCGCGCAACAACGAGGCGAAGCCAGGATCGAGCCGCCGCCCTTGGGCGACCTGGAGGCGGTGCTGCGTCCCTATCAAAAGCAAGGCGTCGCCTGGCTTCATTTTCTGCGGCAAAACGGCTTTGGCGGAATCCTGGCCGATGAGATGGGCTTGGGCAAGACGCTGCAAACGCTGGCTTTTCTGCAAACGGTGAAAGCGGCGCGCCCAGCCGCGAATGGCGCTCTGTCGGAGAGCGGGCGCTCGCAGGACAGCCGGCCGGAGGCCGGTGCGGCGTTGATCGTTTGCCCAACCAGCCTGGTTTTCAACTGGGTGGCCGAGGCCGAAAAATTCACGCCCAAGCTGCGGGTGCTGGCGTTGCACGGCGCTCGGCGCCATGAGCTCTTTGAGCAGATGCCAAAGTCCGATCTGGTGATTACGAGTTATGCGCTAATTCGGCGGGATGCCGAGCAGTATCAAAAGGTGGAGTTTGACACGGTCGTGCTGGACGAAGCGCAACACATCAAAAACCGCGAAACGCAGAATGCTCAAGCTGTCAAAGCCGTGCGCACGCGGCACCGGCTCGTTTTGACCGGCACACCTCTGGAGAATTCGGTGCTCGATTTGTGGTCGATCTTTGACTTTCTCATGCCGGGTTATTTGGGATCGGCGGCGGACTTCCGGGAGCGATTCGAGCTGCCCATGGCCCGTGAGAAAAACCCGGAAGTTCAAGCACGCCTGGCGCGGCGTGTGCGGCCGTTTCTTTTGCGCCGGCTCAAGCAGGAAGTGGCCAGGGATTTGCCGGAGAAAATCGAGCAGGTCGCCTTTTGCGAACTGACGGAGGACCAGCAGGCGGTCTATCAACAAGTGTTGGAAGCGAGCCGCCGGGAAGTGGTTAACGCCGTCGATGCGCAAGGTCTGCCCAAGAGCCGGATGATCATCTTGAATGCGTTGCTGCGGCTGCGCCAGATATGCTGCGATCTGCGCCTGCTGAAACTCGAGAACGTGGATGCGGCCACGGCTTCCGGTAAGCTCGATTTGTTCAGCGAACTGCTGGAAGAAGCGCTGGATGGGAACCATCGCCTCCTCGTCTTCAGCCAATTTGTCGGCATGTTGACCTTGCTGCGCGAGAAGCTGGAGGCCGAGCAACTCGAATACTGCTACCTGGATGGAGCGACCTTGGACCGCGCGAAAGTCGTGCGACAGTTTCAAAGCAATCCGGGCATCCCCGTTTTTCTGATCAGTCTGAAGGCCGGCGGTTTGGGCCTGAATTTGACGGGAGCCGATACGGTGGTGCATTTCGATCCGTGGTGGAATCCAGCGGTGGAAGACCAGGCCACCGGCCGGGCGCATCGCATCGGCCAAACGCGGGTTGTGACCAGCTACAAATTGATCACGCGCGGCACCGTCGAGGAAAAGATTCTGAACCTGCAAGCCCGGAAAAAAGAGTTGATCAAAGGTGTCTTGAGTGGCGAAGAGCAATTGGCCGAAGCGCTGACGTGGGAAGAAATCCAAGAACTGTTGAATTAGGTATGGAACATGTTCAGTCCCATCAGCACGAATAAACATTGCTTCCGTTTTCCGCCCCGGATAAGCGATTAGCGGTTCCAACCAATCGATGTCGCCGCAAAGCTGGCGAGGTCGCTCAAGGACCCGCCCAGGTGCCAGAGCAAAGAGCAAGTCGTAAGAGCCCGACATTCCGGGTGTAGATGGCGAATTAGCGTTCAAGCGGCGATCGGTCACTCGAATAACCCGCAGCCGCGGCTTCGCCAACCGTAAGGGTCGAGGCAGGCCGACTCCTGACTTGGACTGCCGGCCTTTTCTCCGGGTGTCGTTCCTTCCAATGATGGGTGGACGCGGAACTGGTTGTCGTAGCTCCTGAACTGCTCCAGCTTATGTTCCAAGTCCGTGCGGTTCCAGAAGAACATCCGGTCTAACTACTCCCGCCCTACGGTTCCGATCAGGCGCTCCATAAAGGGAGGCGACACGGGCGGGTAGGGCACACGGCGCACGGACTCGATTGCCCGCACGCGCAGATGGGCTTGCCCGCGCTTGCATTCGAACCACGGGTCGTGGTCGAAACTGAGTCGCTGCGGCCGTCCCTGACCCGAGAGGGCCTGCTGGAACAGGCGACAGAGAGCCGGCCCGGCCACGGCCTGCACCCCAAAACCGATGATCCGCCGGGGAGACCAATCCAGCACCCGCAGAATCCAGGGGTCTTGAGCAGGATGGATTCAGCCCGAAACAGATCCACACTCCCCAACGAGTCCTTGGCGTGGCCGAGCAACGTGAGTCCAGGAGGACCCCCGTGCTGACCGTCCGGGCGATCATGCGCGGCCAGCACACGGCGGACAACGTCCTTGTCCAGCTCGATTCCAAAACTCCCTGGCCCATTGCTGGGCAATCTTGGGACAGCCCAGATGCGGATTGCGCCGCTGGAGTTCAACGAGGGCTTGGATCAGGTCTGGTCCAGGCCCTTTAGGACCAGGTTGGTGTTGCCGGCCTGAGGAGGAGCGCCACTTGAATTTGAGTTTTGTCAGCGCTCGAGGGCAGCGCAAGAGAGTCGAGGGTTTGATGAGGATGGCTATATGCACCAGCCGACGTGGACTCAGGAAAAGCTAGCCCAACCCAAGAGCAGGCGGTCGGAGGAGCGGAGATTAGGGGCGCGTCGGCCAGAGCGGCGCAGAATCAGGAGTTGATGTTTCAGTCAAAGATTCTCGGCCAATCGAATCACCCGTTGCTCGACCGCTGCGTCCACCACGACGGACGGATTTTCCGCGTCGGTGTGAAGAATCCCATTGCCTCGAGCCCAACTGGCGAGGCCGCTTCAGGAGAGTTTCCGGTTGGACAAGGGTGAGGACCTCGCCCAGCAGTTGGGCCAAGGGTTGGCCTTTTTCGGCCGGCGCCTTCCGCTCGCTATCCTGCCAGCGCCCGTGAGGCGAATGCCGGTCGAGCAGCGAATGATCCCCCCGGTTTTCTTCCAGGACGCAGGCCATTTTGTGTTGCAGGGCTTCGATTTGACCGGTCACCAAGGCGAACATTTTTTCCGGGGCATGCGATGCAAGTTTCCGCGTAACTCATTGCAAGCCAAGCGAAAAGTGATCAGCAAATGCCGGCGGACGAGTTTCTTGACCCTACAGGGTTGGCCCGTGTGACCGTCAACGAACAAGCGAAGGACCATCCCGTGCTGGCCGGGGTGAAGGTCTTCGAGACGCCGGGCTCACTTTACACCAACAAACATCTGGCCGCGGACACGACGGTGCTGCTCACGGCGACCACGGACGACAAGACACAGCCCGTGGCCTGGGTGCGCGAGCCCAACGGCGGCCGGGTCTTCTACACCTCGCTCGGCGTGCCGGCCGATTTTCAGAAGAACCCTTTCCTCACCCTGCTCGCCAACGCGATTCTCTGGGCGGCCAAAGCAACGGCAGGCCGCCCGTAGCCACAACCACGAGCGGCCTTTTGCAGCCTCGACGGGCTGAATCCAGCGGGCGATGTTGTGGCGCCATGTGCCACGGCGAAAGGCCCGCCGGTCAAACCCGGCAGAACACTGCGCGCGGTGCACTGGAACAAAGTTGAAGACCCTACCCGGTCGGCTCGTCTGATATGTGCGGAACTTAAGATGGAAGCCCTCACTCTGAACCGTTGGAATCTGGCGACGCTCCTCACATGGATTGCGCTTTCCCAGGGATGGGACGCAGACGCCAAAGCAGGCGAACAACCGGCTCAACCACTGCGCGCCGGGATGATTGGCCTGGACACTTCGCACGTGCCGGCCTTCGCCAGACTCTTCAACAACCCCAAGGCCACCTCGAAACACTAACTCGTTACCACGGAGAAAGCATGCAATCCATCACCCGTCGTCGATTCCTTGAAGACTCGATGCTCGCTGCCGCCGCCGCCGCGGCCGGTGTTGCGCTTCCAACCGGAGCCGCGGAGAAGGCGACCGGCAGCGCGAACAACCGAATTCGCGCAGCCATTCTCGGCTGCCGGATTCGCGGCAAGCAGCATGCCCAAGAACTCGGACGGCTGCGTGACTGCGAGATTGCTTTTGTCTGCGATCCCGACCGCGACCTGGCTAACGAGCTGGCGGCCGCCGTGGAGAAGCAGCAAGGCATTGCGCCCAAGGCCGTCCAGGACATGCGCCGCGTCTTCGACGACCGCACGGTGGACGCGGTGTTCGTGGCCGCGCCCAATCATTGGCACGCGCTGGCGGCCATCTGGGCCATGCAGGCGGGCAAGGAAGTTTATGTTGAAAAGCCGGTCAGCCACAATGTCGGTGAAGGCCGCCGCATCGTGCAGGTGGCGCGCAAGACTGGACGCCTCTGTCAGGGCGGAACCCAGAACCGCTCCAACGGCGCACTGGCCGCGGCCATCGATTACCTCAAGCAAGGCAAACTGGGCGAAGTGAAGCTGGCCCGCAGCATCGTGTATGGCGGGCGCAGTTCGATTGGAGGACCGGGCACGTACGAGGTTCCGGCCAATGTTGATTACAGCCTTTGGGCCGGTCCGGCGCCCATGAGTCCGCTCACTCGTCCCCAGTTTCATTACGACTGGCACTGGTTCTGGGAGACCGGCAACGGCGAGCTGGGCAACAACAACATTCATTCGCTGGACATCTGCCGGTGGGGGCGGCTCGGCGTCTCCGGACTCGGACGCGCGGTGCTCAGTTGCGGCGGACGCCTGGGATACACCGACGCCGGCCAAACGCCCAACACGCCGGTCTGTGTCTTTGATTTTGGCGACCAAACCATCGTGTCGGAGACGCGCGGACTGAAGACCGCGCCGTTCCGCTTCAAGGACGGGTGGATTTTCGAGGGGAGCAAAGGGTTCATCGTCGGCACTTCGCTGTTTGATCCGGACGGCAAGCTGGTCAGCACCTTCAGCGGCAAAAGCGAGAGCCACTTCGCGAACTTCCTCAAGGCCGTTCGCAGCGGCAACCGCGCCGACCTCAACGCCGACATCCTCGAAGGCCATCAATCCACCGCGTTGTGCCACATCGGCAACATCTCCTGGCGGCTCGGCCGCGCCGTGTCGCCGGGGGAACTCCGCGAGGAACTGGGCAAACTCAAGGTGCATGACAACGTGCGCAAAACATTCGACCGCACCGTTGAGCATTTGCGGGAGAACAAGGTGGACTTGGAGCAAACGAAACTGACCCTCGGCGCGCTCCTCCATCCCGACCCGGAGCGCGAAGCTTTCGTGGGCGATCCTCGGGCGGATGCCTTCCTGACCCGCGAATACCGCAAACCGTTTGTCGTGCCGGGCGAAGCGGAGATTTGAACGTGACCTGTCAAACCTCTCGCGATTTCTTGGAAACCGTATTCACTCCTGAACAATCACATCCTGCTATGAAAGAGAATTCTGAATCGACCGGTTCGCGCGACTTGACGCGTCGCCAGTTCTTGAAATCGTCAACCACCGCTGCGCTGGCTGGGCCGTTCGTCGCGGGCCAAGCCTTTGCCCAAAACCGCACGGTCGCCCCTGGCGAAACGTTGCGCGTGGGCCTGATCGGCTGTGGCGGCCGGGGGACGGGCGCCGCGGCTCAAGCCCTGGCCGCGGATCCTAATGTGAAGCTCGTGGCCCTGGGCGATGCGTTCAAAGATCGGTTGCAGGGCAGCCTGGAAACGTTGCGCCAACAAAAGGACATCGCCGGCAAAATCGACGTGCCGGAAGAGCGACGCTTCACCGGGTTCGACGCCTACCAGCAGGTGATTGCCAGCGGCGTCGAGGTGGTGTTGCTGGCCACGCCGCCGCATTTCCGTCCGATCCACCTCAAGGCGGCGGTGGACGCCGGCAAGCATGTCTTTGCCGAGAAACCAGTGGCGGTGGACGCGCCGGGTGTTCGCTCGGTGCTGGCGACCTGCGAGACGGCGCGCCAGAAGCACCTGGCGATCGTTTCGGGTTTGGCGCTACGCTATGCCAACGGCCACCGCGAAACCGTTCGGCGCATTCACGACGGCGCGCTCGGGCCGGTTCGCGCGCTACAGGCGAACGATTTTCGCGGACCGCTCTGGGTCAAGCCGCGCCAGCCGGGCTGGACGGACATGGAATACCACATGCGCAACTGGTATTACTTCACCTGGCTGTCCGGCGATTTCAACGTCGAGCAGCACGTGCATATGCTCGATCTCTGTGCCTGGATCATGAAGGACGAATCTCCGGTGAGCGCGATGGGCCTCGGCGGGCGGCAGGTCCGCACCGGCCCGGAGTATGGCAACATTTACGACCACCACGCGGTCATTTATGAATACGCGCAGGGCGTGAAGCTGCACGCCTATTGCCGACAGCAGTCCGGGGGTGTGGACGACATCTCCGTCGAAGTCACGGGCAGCCAGGGAACGGCGGCGCTCAGCCAGCGCGGATTGTTCATGACGACCGATGCGAAGTGGAGCTATGTCGGCGTGAAGAACAACCAGTCGCAAACCGAGCATGACGAGCTGTTCGCGAGCATTCGCCGGGGCCAGCCGATCAACAACGGCGACTACATGGCCAAGAGCACGCTCATGGCCATCCTGGGCCGCATGGCCACCTACACCGGACAAAAGATCACCTGGGAGCAGGCCCTGAACTCCCAGGAGAATCTTTCGCCGGAGCGCTATGACTGGGACGCCCAGCCGCCGAAGTCGGAGGTGGCCATCCCCGGCGTGACGAAATTCATCTGACTGGGATGCCTATGAAAACACCCGCACTCTCCATCAGCCTCGGGGCGCTCGGCTCGCTGGCGACAGCGCTGCTGCTCGCGATGGGTGGCCACGCCGCCACACCGGACGATGCGCCGGCGCGTTCGGTCAAGAACCTCAAACTCAAGGTTAGCGCCAACGGGCGATACTTCGTCGATCAGGGCGGCAAGCCATTCTTTTACCTCGGCGACACCTGCTGGCTGCTCTTCCAGCGGCCCAATCGCGAGGAACTGGACGAGTATCTGAAAGACCGCGCCGCCAAGGGCTTCACGGTCATCCAGGCGTATGTGGTGCGCGGACTGGGCAAGAAACACCCTGACGCCAACTCGTCGCTCCTGGACGCGACTCCATTCATTGAACGGGATCCAACCCGGCCCAACGAGGAGTTTTTCACGAACGTGGACTATGTGGTCAACCGCGCGAACGAACTGGGCCTGGTCATGGGCCTGGTGACGGCTAAGTCGTGGCACGTCACCGACCATCCGGAAAAAGTTTTCGACGAGAAGAACGCCTTCACGTTCGGCAAGTTCCTGGGCGCGCGGTACCAGAACAATGCCGTCCTGTGGTTTCCAGGCGGCGACTCAGCTCCGGGAAAATACGACGCGGTGTGGGTGGCGATGGCGAAAGGACTGAAGGACGGGTGTGGCGGCAGCCAACTCGTTTGCTATCACGGCCAGGGGAGCACGTCTTCCTCCATGTGGTTTCACAAGGCCGACTGGCTCGACTTCAACTCGATCCAGTCCGGGCATCATTTCGGGTCGGACAGTTACGCGTTTGTCAGCAAGGACTGCGCGTTGACGCCCGCCAAGCCGACCGTGGACATGGAACCGGCGTATGAGAATCATCCCACCGGCGCCAACCAGCCGCGCGTGGACGCCCACAAGGTGCGCACCCAAGCCTACGCGGCCATGCTCGCAGGCGCGGCCGGGCACGGCTACGGCAGCCTGGACTTGTTCTACTTCTACAAAGATGCCGATGGGCCGTTCCCGAAGAATGGTTTTCAACATTGGCGTAGAGCGGTCGCCTACGAGGGCTCTCGCCAAGTCGGGCTGATGCGCTGGCTGTTCGAGCAACGGCCGTGGCACAAAATGGTTCCCGACCAATCGGTCCTCGCGTCGGAGTCGGGCGGTGGCCCGTATCGCCTCGTCGCCGCGCGGGCGGAAGACGGGAGCTTCGTCCTTGCGTACACAGCTCGCGGCCAGCCCGTGAGCATTCACCTGAACAAGCTCAGCGGCTCGCCCGTGAAAGCGCAATGGTTCGACCCACGCGACGGAACGTGGAACGCCCTCGGCGAGTATCCCAACCAAGGCATCCACGAGTTTGTTGCACCATCCCACGGCGAGAAAGACGACTGGGTGCTGGTGCTCGATGCCAAACCGTGAAGGCGGGCGACGAAAGCCGGACGTTCGACGCGTTCGTGGACGCGATGTGGGTCGCCTGCCGTCCGACGGTGCCGGCGCAGGAAGGCGCCAGCCGGAGCCTCAAATGGGTTTGGAAGACCAACCGGCAGGGCGAGTTTGTTCCGAACTCGATGAATAGCAATTGAGCGGCGACGAGCAGGTTGGCCATGCTGGCGGTCAGGATCGTGTGGCTTGGCAGGAAGGAAACCGAACATGAGCAGGAACACCGTGGGTTGGATCGGACTGTGCGTCGCAACGATGCTTGTGGCGAGTCTGAGCTTGGCCGCCGACGAGTCGCGGCGAGTCGCCGAACAACCGGACTTGAAGCAGGCGCTGGAGAACGCGCCCCTCCTCCGGACCGAGTCGCTGGGCGAACCGGCGCGCGGCGTGAACGTCTGGGAACGCTGGCTGGTGCCGAACCGCGACGGGAAGACGTGGGACGTCCTTCAAGTGTACTTCAAGGAGTACTATGGGCCGACGTGGCTCTACGCGATCGACCTGGGCACCGGCCAAGTGAGGAAGCAGCGTTTGCCGGACCACCATCAGTTCTATCTGTCGGGGAGGGCGCTCGGGTTCGACGGCAAATACTACATCGCCACGCCGTCCCGCAAAACATGGAGCATGGACCTCTTCGTGTACGACCCGGCGACCAACACGGTGGAGGAGCGGGGCGAGATCGTTCATGGCCTTGGCGGCGAGGTTCGCCCCCTCGTTGTCGGGCCGGATGGACGAATCTACGGCACGGGAACCCGCGGCAACCAAGTCGGCCTCTACATCTACGATCCGAAACTGGGCAAGGTGGTCAAGGATTTCGGACCCGTGGGCCCGAGTCATCCCAACGGCGCCTGGAGCCGCTACGTCATGGGCGTGGATGACACGCATGCCTATATCGCCAGTGGCATGATCCCCGCCTGGTATCTCGTGGCCGTCAATCTTGAGACCGGCGAGCAGAAGGTGCTGCTGGAGTCGCCCGCTGAACGCGTGATGGATATCATCGAGCGCTTCCCAAGCGCCTACGCCCGCGTCCCGCAAGGTGGTGGCGCGCCCGATAAAGAGTACTGGCTCCATCATGGCCAGGCGATTCCCATGCTGAACAGCACGCCGCCGTGGCCCAAGCAGGCTTCCCCGTGGGATAAAGCTATGCCCAAGCCGGAAGTCTATTTCGACCAGATTGATCCGGACGCTCAAGGCAATGCCGTGTTGTGGTACCGGTCGCGGGAGGACGCGAATCGTGAAAAGGAAAAGGCGCGTCAGAGTGCCGCTGCCAAACCGAAAAGCCAAGCGCCTGAGCGCGCCAACAAGCTGGAAAGCCTCGGCTGGAAATCGATCCGCTTGGAGGGCGTCGCGACCTATCCTCACCGCATCAATCCTCTCTCAGTCCTGCCGGACGGCCGGCTCTACGGCACGGGTGAGGATTACGTTGGCACGTTCATGTTCGATCCCAAGACCGGCCAAACCACCTACTGCGGCCCCCGCGTAGGCCTGGCGCCGTACACCACCATTGTTTCCGGCGACAAGCTCTATCTCAGCGGCTACTCAGGTGGTCATCTCTTCGTCTTCGACCCCGCGCGGGATTGGACGCTGGGCAAGGGTGGACCTCCCGGCGATCCTGCGCCTGACCAGGCGGACGTGAGGAGTAATCCTCGATACCTTGGGGACTTTGACAAGACCACTCGTGTCGGGCTCATGCACAGTTCCGCGCTCGGTGCGGATGGCAAGCTCTACTTCGGCGGGTTCGGACTGCGTCATTACTCGGGCGGCGGCGTTGGCTGGTATGACCCGAAGACGCGGCAAATGGACGGCTTCTGGAAACCGCTGAGCGGTTACGCCGTGCAGTGGATCGCACCTGCGCTCGACGGACGATTGATTGTCATTTCCACCATCCGGGCAGCGGACGAATTGAATGACAATCGAGCGCCCGAGGAGGCCAAACTGTTCGTCTATGATGTGAGCCAGCAGAAGATCGTGCGTGAGATCGTGCCGCTGGCGAAAGGACGGACCACCGGACTCATCACGGAAGTGGCGCCCGGCCGTTTGCTCGGATTGACCTCGGACCGGGAACACCCCGAGCGCAGCATCCTCTATGGGGTGGAGTTGGCCACGGGCGAAATGCTGTTCACCAAGAGCCTGCCATCGCCCGTCTCAATCGACGCTCATTGGCCTCACTGGGTTGATCCTTCGTATGAGTATCACGCCTTCGTGCTCGGTCCCGATGGTTTCGTGTGGACGTATCTGAAGGACGTGCTGGTGCGCATCGATCCGAAGGATGCGAGCGTGCATGTCGTTGGCAGGATCGATCCCGTCGGCTGGCCGACATTCGCAGGTCGCGACCTGTATCTGGCGGGACCCGAAGAGTTGCGGCGCATCCGCAGTATTGCCCCGGCTCACTAAGCTATCATTGGCCGGCGCGTGAACCATGAATCGATTTCCAAACCGCGAATGAAAGGATAGCAATGAGCGCCCTGAACCCAATAGGCGCACACAAAGTGGCAACAGCCTCGGTGCTACGGACCACACGTCTGCTGGCATTGCTCTGCGCGCTGTTCAGTGGCGAATCGGCATGGGCTGCCGTCGAACCGAACCCGCACTCCTGGCAACGGTGGGAGCATGCCCTGACCAGCGCCCGCAACTACGGGAATCCCTACGCCGACGTGACATTGCGGGTGACCTACTCTGGACCGGCTGGCCGCACGCTCCGCGCCTGCGGCTTCTGGGATGGTGGAGATACTTTCCGAATCCGCTGCGCATTCCCCACACCGGGCACATGGCGGTGGGAGACGGAGTGCTCCGATGCGGCCAATCCGGGGTTGCACCAGCAGCGCGGCACAGTGGACGTCACGCCCTATCGTGGCGACGGCTCGCTCTACCGGCGCGGATTTCTAAAGGTGAGCGATAACCGGCGCTACCTGGCTCACGGCGACGGCACCCCATTCCTGTGGGTTGGCGACACCGCTTGGGCAGTGCCGCAAAAAGCCAGCGATGAGGAATGGGAGGCCTACATCGCCGATCGCACCGCGAAGCACTTCACCCTGATCCAGGTGGCGCCTGCGCCCGGGTGGGCGGGCCCGTCCGACCGACGAGGCGAAAGGCCGTTCAACGACAAGACCTGCTCACGGTGGAACCCGGCGTACTGGCAGTCCTTCGAACAAAAGGTTCAACGCGCCAACGAGGCGGGATTGGTCGTGCTGCTCGTCGGGCTGATGGAACCTGTCCACCGCTATCCCGAGGCCGACGAGGCTTGCCTGTTCGCCCGGAATATCGTGGCGCGGCTGTTTGGCAACTTCGTTATCTTCTCGCCGAGCTTCGACAGTCAGTTCATGCCGCTGGCCAACACGGTGGGCCGCGCCGCTCGCGAGGCCACGGCAGTCCACCTGATCACCCAGCACCCCGGCACACCCTGGAACCAGCCCATCCCGACCTTCTCCACCAATTACTACGACCAGCCCTACCTGGACTTTGTCGGCGTGCAAAGTGGGCACAACGCTGGGCACCTCGATTGGTGCGCGCATCACGCGATCGAGTGGAACCTGCACCTCTACCGCCACGAGCCGCACAAACCGGTCATTAACCTGGAGGCCATGTACGACGGCCAAGGCACGAACGGCTGGCGGGCCGTGGACGCACGCGCCTTGGGCTGGCGGACCTGGCTGTCGGGCGCGATGGGCTATACCTACGGTGCCGGCGATCTGCCGCCGAAGTGTCCGCAGGGCAGCGGCGCTGTGTGGATGTGGGTCACCGACCCCGGGAAGTACGACTACTGGAAGAAAGCGCTGCAATGGGAGAGCGCCTTCCAGATGCAGCACCTGCACGACTTCCTGGCCGCGGTCGAATGGTGGCGTCTGGAGCCGGCGCACGAACTGATCCGCAACCAAACGAACGACGTGACCCGCCGCATGGTGCTGGCCAAGACCGCCGCGAGCGATCTGGCAGTGGCTTACCTTCCGGACAACGAGGCCATCGAGGTGGACCTGTCCGTGTTCCCGGCGCTCCTCACCGCCCGCTGGTTCGATCCGGTGAGCGGCCCCGCTACACCTCGGTGACCGGCAGCGTCGAAAACAAGGCGGCTTACCGCTTCGCCCCGCCGGCGAAAGGCGACTGGGTGCTGCTTATGCAGTTTGCACCATGAAAAAACGCAACGAATTATCTTTGACGCAAGAGGCGATGCAAGCATTGACGGAAGCAGTCGCCAAGGCGGTGGAAAATCACCGGCGGCGTGGCATACCGTTGGCAGTCTGGCGCAACGGCAGGGCGGTTTCGATTCCCGCCACGGAAGCCAGCGCGTTGCGCGAAACGCCGATCCCTTACCGCACTCGACCTCATGGCAGAAAAGGCTGGTGAACACGAACCATGACACGCACCAATCGAGTGATCGTTGACGAATGTGTCGGCGCCCAGTCCGCTCTGATGCAGCGGTTCCGGCAAACGCTCCCTCCAGCACAACCGGTCGAGTTCGTCCGCCTTGGCGAAGTCCACCGCGCCATTCCGGAGGTCGATCTGCTGCGCCGGCTGCTCGGTCCCGACACGATCCTGCTCACGATGGATCGTGTTTTGCACAATCAGGTTTGTGACCTCGGCTTTCGTTCTTACACGCTCGACGACTGCCCAAAATAGACGATGCGACGCCATTACACCAACGTGCAGCGAACTGTGCCGGTCTTGGCTGCTGCCTTGAGCGCGCTACCGGCTTGGTCTGGAGCCCCTGGGCAGAGTTCTGGCGCAGTGAAGCCGGAGCAGCAGTTGAGCGCCTCAAACGCACCAACCTCTCCTGTAGTCCGCAAAACACTTATGGAACCAAACCGTCAAGGAACGATCCGCCAGGCAGGCAACATGGAGAAACGGATTTCATTCTTCGGGTGCGTGGCCCTCGCGTCGGGTTTCGCGTGGATTGCCACGGCCGCGCAGACACAGCCGGTCTTGGCGGCGGTCCATCGGTTTCCGCCTGTGTCCGAACTCCCGTCGCGGCCGGAGTTCCCGGATCCGCTGGTCATGTCCGATGGACGGCGCGTCAGCACGCGCGAGCAATGGCTCAATGAGCGCCGGCCCGAGCTCATCGCCCTGTTCCAGCACTACATGTACGGGTTCCTGCCTCCGCCGCCCAAAGAAGTGGCCGGCAAGATCGAGCGCGAAGACCGCCACACGTTGGGCGGCCGGGCAACGCTCCGGGAAGTGACCGTCAGGTTCGGGCCGTCCGAGCTGCCGCCGATTCACCTGATGCTGATCGTTCCCAACCGCCGGCAAGGCCCAGCACCGGTCATTCTCGCCCTGAACTACTTTGGCAACCACACCCTGGTGCGGGACCCGGCGGTGCGCCTGTCCGCGAACTGGATGCCGGAACGAGGCGAGGGCGTCGTGAACAACCGGGCGACCGAGGCTAGTCGCGGCACGTGGGTCGATCTCTGGCGCATCGAACAAACGATTGAGCGCGGGTACGCGGTCGCCACGTTCTACAATGGCGACATCGACCCCGACCGGCCCGAGGAGCGGGGCATCCAAACGCACTTCCGCAAACAGGATCCCAAATACGACTGTGGGACGATTGCCGCCTGGGCTTGGGGATTACAGCGGGCGGTCGATTATCTCGTGACGGACCCGGACCTCGACCGGAGCCGCATCATTATCACCGGCCATTCGCGCCTGGGCAAGGCCGCGCTCCTGGCCGCCGCGTTCGACGACCGCATCGCAATGGCCATTCCGCACCAAGCCGGCTGTGGCGGCTCCGCCCCCAGCCGCACCGCGATCAAACGTGCGGAGACGGTCAAGCAGATCAACGACAAGTTTCCGCACTGGTTCAACACGCGATTCAAGGAGTTCAACGACCGGGCCGACCAGTTGCCGTTCGACCAGCATTGTCTGGTGGCACTGTGCGCTCCGCGGCCAGTGCTCTTCACCAATGGACGGCAAGACATTTGGATCAACCCCGAAGGACAGTTCGAGGCGTTGCGCGCGGCAGCGCCCGTTTACCGGCTCCTGGGTGCCGAAGATTTCAGCGCCACCGAACTCCCGCCCGACGGCAAGTTGATTGATGGCCCGCTTTGCTGCGTTCAACCATGTCTTTCTCTGGACGCTCGCCAACGAATACGAAACCCACCCGG
>ERZ1292640.1321-Hain-H43-02um-R1-1321-length-20531-cov-7_pt1 | contig 20531 bp, 21 predicted proteins | sample MGYA00564404_ERZ1292640 | MGnify/ENA primary metagenome ERZ1292640 (study PRJEB36523, sample SAMEA6512636) | groundwater metagenome | collected 2019-01-08 | study: AquaDiva: Metagenomics assemblies of 32 groundwater samples
TGGAAACATCGAGCTCTTTGCCCGCATCCACAAGTGCTTTAACTTCTCGCTCTTCGACATCCGGAGCCGTAGTATCGTAGGCGACCTGTATAAGCTCCACGACCTTGTATCCATCTTTACGCACGAAGTCCACCTCGCGATCGCTTTTGGTCTTGTAGTAAAAGAGTTCGAGGTTCGGTTGATTGCCTCGCTTTACAAGTTCCGTAAAGACGAGGTTCTCCATCAACTTACCGTTATTCGGAGAATGCTGGACGGCTTTAGCGGTTACGAACCCGTTATCCACGACATAGGTTTTCTTTGGCGAGCGCAGACGCTGGCTTACTTTGGTCGAGTAGCTACGCAGAGAAAATATAAGGTACGCCTCAGTCAGATAGGTGAGGTAGTTTTCAAGCGTAATCTGGCTTTTAAAGCCGAGCGTGTTGCCAAGCTTCTTGGTGCTGTAGAGACTTGCAAAGTTGTTCATGAGATATGATCCGAGACTATTTATCTGATCCGAAAAGCGTACCTTGTGTCGCCTCATCACATCTTTGAAAAGAACAGCATCAAAGAGCACATCAAGGTAGCCGCGCGGTTCAAGCCCTTTGGTAACGACCTCCGGATAGCCGCCATTGGTCAGGTAGAGGTTGAGGTATCCAAGCAGTTTCGCTTTCTCGTCAGGAACAAGAAGCTTGTCGGCCGAGACCTCATATTCTTTTGCCCGAAGCACTTCCCTGAAGTCGAACGGCAATATCTCTATCGGTATGTGTCGACCGGTGAGATGTGTTGCCAGTTCTTTGGAGAGCAGGCTCGCGTTTGATCCGGTGAGCACGAGGTTGTACCCGGCACGATGCAGGCGGTTAACGAAAAGCTCCCACTTCGGCAGGTTCTGTATTTCATCAAAGAGAATATATTTTGTATCACCGTAGGCGAGTTTGAGTTCCGTCATGAGCTCGTCGAGGTCTATCCCTTCCTCCGGCAGGGACTCGTCGTCAAAGTTGAAGTAAGCGAACTCTTTACCCTTGAGGAGCATCAATGCAAAGACTGATTTGCCCGACCGCCGAGGCCCCAAAATGACCTTTATGAGATCGGAGGATATCAGCTTTTGCGCGTCCTGCTCTTTGGTGCGCGAAACATACGGCCTTGCCAGAAGCCGATCTTTATCCTGTTGTTGCTTAGAAACTGTTGCTTTTAGCATAGTATTTATAGTGTACTAAGCCTATTTAGACCTTTTAAGCATAGTATATCCATACTACTGAACAAAAGGGAGAAAAGCAAGGGATTTGCCGGACTGAGAATTCAGTGGGTATTACTATATCAACGTAGTGATATAGAGACTCAAGAGGACAATAATATGCTTTAAAATAAAGACTTTTCTTGGTATTTACTAAATGAGTTGTGGCGTTTCTGAAATAGAAGTATACCAGTTCGAACCACACGTGGGGTAGTCTCAAACCAATAACAAAACCCCAGCATTTCTGCTGAGGATTTGTTGGCTCCGCATCGCAGTGCCAGCCATAGCTCCACAGGAGCGACGGCTGGTGAACGATGTTAGAACTGCGATTCAGGATAACCAATAGTATATCAGCATCCCCGCGTTCACGGAGTCGAATTTTATTTATTGATCAACAATCGGCAAACCAAACCGATCATTTTCTGCTTGTCTTTGGGATTACTTTCGGCAATTAAAAGTGTGAGTGCGGTGAGTGCTTCGGGAGACATGCGTGCCGTGTCGAGCCTTTTTGCACGGCGCAAAAACCAAATAAACGAAAAGGCGCCGGAGCGTTTATTCCCATCCGTAAAGGGATGATTTTTGACGACAAAGTATAGCAGGTGCGCGCTTTCTCTTCGATGCTCGGATACATCGCTTTGCCACCAAACGATTGCATCACGTTGCCAACGATTCCTTCAACAGCTCCAGATGACCTTTCGGCTCCGAATAATTCCGTTGCCTCCCCTTTGCTCATTAGCTGCTGTTTCAGTTGCGTGAGAGCAGACCCAAGTTCTTTAGCAGTAATGGACGTCTGTTTTTTTGTTACCCCCTTCACTTCGAGTATGTCTTTGTCATAAGCGTCGAGCGAGAACCAAGTATCCGCAAACAAACGGACAAGTTCGAGCACGTTCGCCGAATCAACCACCTGATTCACAGGAAGCAACGCCTTGATATCTCCGACAGCTTTCATGAACTCTTCGTAGTGAGAGGAAATCACCGCGCGATTAATGGTGTAACCAAGCGTAATATGCTGGCGCAAAACTTTGGTGGCCCATTTACGAAACTCGATAGCTCTCGTGGAATTGGCACGGTATCCAACTGCCAAAATAATATCCAAAGAGTAGAAAGCAACGGGTTTATCTGAATTTGCAATGTGCATTTTTTGCACATTGCTTTTGGTTAAAACCTCTCTTCCGGCAATAATATTGCGGATATGCTTGGTAGCAACCGTTCGCTGCGGTTGTTCCTTCAAGAAGCTTGCCTTCAGATGTTAAGCAGATACAGCCCTGGGTAAAAACAAACCATTTGCGACGATTGCCTGAGAGTGAGGACTTGTTTTTGGAAGAGGAGCATTAGCTGTTTCGACTTTTGTCTTCATAGGTAATTAGTCCTTATTTCTCCAATACTCATAAAGTGACTGGCCTGCGAGGTAGGTCTCAACGATCTCCCGATAAATCTCATAGCGCCACTCCTGCAGCTTCGGCATTTTGTGGTTTCGCACCGTCCACCAATTAGCCTTCAGGAAGAACAAAGCGTCAAAGGAATCACGTAGATCAAAGTTACCATTCGCCGTGATTGAGGTACCGCATTTTGTGAAGAACTCCTCAATTTGTTCATCGGTGAAGTCGAACTTTTGAAAAAACTCATACCCCGGGCCTTTTGGAAACCAAATGGGGCTCGTGATGGCATTAACCATATCGAACCCAAGAGGCCCCTCGAAGTGATCTCCGAAATCAATAACGCCACGATCCAAAATGTTGGTCGGATTAAAATCTCCGTGAGTCAGTGTTTTGGGCAATTTTTCTACGGTCTGCTTAGCTTTTTCCCAGGCAAGCTTGATCCGCTCTGCAAACTCTGGCAGTTCTTCTTCCATTCCAGACTCTCCAACCGCGCGAGCGAGCTCGGAAAAGTCGTAGGGCTGCGCTACCGCTATTCGAGCCTCGGCATCGCGCATGGAGGCCACATGACCTAGAAATACATCGAATCGTCGTTCGGAGACTTCGCCTGTAGCCTTTGTATCTTCATAAAATTGATTCGTCAGGTGTGTGTCTCCAAGGGACTCCTCAATCCAATAGTTCATTCCATCTTTCTCGCCTTCGTCGAGAATTTGGGCAACAGGAAAGTTTTCCGCCAATAGCAATTTATGAAAACTGAGTTCTTTTTTAACCATGGCACTTGTGCCGATGCGAAGATACTTGCTGCGATCAGTATTGGCATATAATCCAACTCCACGTTCACGCTCAAGAACGAGAGTGAAGTTCTCACCGTTTATTAGGATGCCATTTTTTGGTTCCTCCGTAGCTTCAGGGCTTCGCATAGATTACTTTGTCAACATATCTTGAATTTCCTAGTCAGCTCATTGTACCAAATCCCCATAATTTGTATCTTCTTAAAAGGCTAAAAACTGTGGTTGGGGATCGAACCGAAAAAATAAGGCAAATCCCTGCTTTTCGGTGTTTGAGAAAAATTCGACGGCTTTGTGTCCCAAGTGCCTCGGTTTTCTAGGTGGACTACCAAGGGTCGCTATTTGCTCAAGGATTAAACAAAAAATCGCCATTTTTCAATGACGACTTTTTGACAAGGCATGTGGGTCACCTCACACGCCTTCTCGTGGCTCCGGGGGTGGGGGTCGAACCCACGACCTTCTCGTTAACAGCGAGCTGCTCTGCCACTGAGCTACCCCGGAATGTATATGCCCTCGACAAGACGAGTGTGAGTATAACAAGGGTTTTTTATCGAAGCAAGAGTATAATGGGCCTGTCGCCAAATGTCATTTTGGCTGCAACTTCATCTGTCCGTCCATAATTGCCTCAAAACTTTTCGGCTTAACCACAGTTAAACCTCAAAGTTTATTCAGCAATTCTGTCTCGAACAGCTGAAGTTTCGCTTCAAAAGCACATTGGCGACAGACCCATAATTATTGACAACGTGATGTCTTACCCTTGCTTTTTTTGACAAATAGCGTAGACTCCAACGATTACACTAAATGCCACCCAAAATAACATATGAAAACCTTTGACATCGGGAAGCGATTTGGTGACGCTCCACGAGCAAAAATGCACCAAGCAACCTGCAACGAATGCGGAAAAGACTGTGAAGTTCCATTCAAGCCGAATGGACGCAAACCAGTTCTATGCCACAGTTGTTTTAGACGAGATGATGACCAAGAGCCAAAGCGATTCGAGCGTTCGACGAAACCAGCGTGGGAAAAACCGTCATGGGACAAGCCAGCCCACCCAGCGTTCCGTAAGAGCTCTGAATCCTCCAACGACCTCCACGAACAAATTCTCGAAAAACTAGATGCGATTCTACGAGCCTTAACATCCGCCCCGCGAACCGAGCGGAGCTGGACCCCACGCCCACCGATGCGAGGTAAGCGTCCGTTTGGAAAGCCAACGAGTGGTTACAAGAAAAATCCAAAATTCTAAATTATTTCATCAACGTCGCCAAATCCAGAACCTGATCAAAGCGAATTTGATCCACAAAATTTTGTGCGTGGCTCACAACGATCAGACAACCTTCATAATCATTCAACGCACGAGCAATGACGGGCAGGTGACGAAAGTTAATGTGATTTGTCGGCTCGTCAAAAATCAACAGACCCGGTTCTTGCAAGACGAAGCGTGCAAAGCACAAAAGTCCTTTCTGCCCTTCTGACAACGCGCCAACAGATGTCGCCAGCGCGTCGCCGTTCAAAAGGAACCTCGCACCGGTGCGTCGAATGACTTCGTTATCTGGCTCACTCATCATGCTCGCCAACGCGTTGTAGGCCGTTTGTGTAAAATCAAGCCCAGAAAAATCTTGTTTGTAATAACCAACTTTTACGCCCGGCGTAATCACAGCCTCCTCGCTTTTCCCTTCGGCAAGCGTACGCAAAAGTGTACTCTTCCCAATACCGTTCGGCCCAGCGATCAGGACATGATGCCTACGTCGTAGAGTCAGGTTCACGTTGACATGATATGGTTGGCGATCACGAATCACCTTCACGCCCGTAATGCGTACAATCGGTTCAGAAAATGATTGCGAAGGGATACGAAAATCATCAATCGTGCGATCGTCGCGACGCACATCAACCATATTCTCTTCTGCTTCCGCGACTTCATCTTTCAACTTACTGGCGAGCTTGCGCATCTTCCCGCCCTTGTTGGCAAAAAAGTTTACTTTGTCTTTGCGATCCTGAATCGTTTTCAACAGTTGTGCATTTTTTGCGCGGTCACGCTCAACACGCGCCGCAATTTCTTCTACAACATCTCCGTAGTTTCCATCATACTTTTCCACCTTTCCTGTGTAGGAATCTAGGTGCAACACCCCTTCGGTAAAGCTATTCAAAAAATCCGCATCATGTGAAATCACCAGTATAGTTTTCGGATACATGATGAGAAACGCTGTGAGATGATCGATGCCGTCACGATCCAAATTATTTGTTGGCTCATCCAACAGCAAAATGTCAGGGGCTTGAATAAGGGCGTACGCCAGAAGCAAACGCGCTTGCTGTCCACCAGAAAGATCCCCGACTATGCGCGTCAGCGGCGTAAAAAAATTCACAACTGTAAGAACTTCCGCGATGCGTTTATCAAGATTGTGGGGCGCTTCAGAAAACGCATGGGCAAAATAGTCTCGCACCGACTGTGTGAGATATTCACGCGCCATGACCTGCTTTGCCGTTGCTATTGTCGCTCCAGCAAGCAGATGAGTCCTTCCTTTGTCCGGCTTTAGTTCCCCTGTGATCAATTTAAAAATCGTACTCTTCCCAGCTCCATTCTGTCCCATGACCGTAAGTTTTGTATCTTCACGGACGGAAAAACTCGCCTCATCTAAAACGAGGTTATCCGTGCTATAGCCGAAGGAAACTTCTTCGAATCGGACGACAACGTTACTTTGAGCCATGTCCTTATTTTGCTACTGCTTCTTGCTCTGCTTCTCGTCGTCGTTGGGCTCGTTCCAATATGACCCGCGCACTTGGGTGGAGAGAAAAACTCCTCCTAATAGTCCCGCAGTTTCACAATCATCGGATGCTGTTGAATTTTTTCAAGCGCCTTTGCTTCGATCTGACGAATACGCTCACGGGTGACATCAAACTCTTGTCCAACCTCCTCGAGAGTGTGACTCACACCATCAGTGAGACCAAAACGCATCTCAAGAATTTTTTGCTCGCGTGGCGTGAGGTCGGCCATCGACATCTGGACGTAGTCGCGTAAAATCTCACGCGCCGCCGCCTTGTCTGGCGAGATGTTTTTTACGTCCTCGATGAAATCGCCGAGCTTTGAGTCCTCATCATCCTCGCCAACCGATGCCTCAAGCGAAACTGTCTCTTGACTGATCTTGATGATGTGGCGAACCTTATCAATCGGCTCACCCATCTCGGCGGCAATTTCCTCCGGTAATGGCTCGCGCCCGAGGTCCTGAATCAACCTGCGCTCCACTTGCTGGAACCGATTGATCGTCTCGACCATGTGTACTGGAATGCGAATTGTACGAGATTGATCGGCAAGCGCGCGTGTGATCGCCTGACGAATCCACCATGTCGCGTAAGTAGAAAATTTGTATCCCTTGCGATACTCAAACTTTTTCACTGCGCGAAAAAGTCCAATATTCCCTTCTTGGATAAGATCGAGCAATGTAAGCTGTTTGCCTACAAACTTTTTCGCAATCGAAACCACCAAACGCAAATTAGCCTCGATCAAGCGACGCTCCGCTTCTTTCTCGTTGCGCTCCTTGCGCTTAGCAAGCGCCACTTCTTCCTCGGCATTCAGCAACGGAATCTTGCCGATCTCACGCAAATACATCTGAATCGAGTCCTGACTAATGTCGCTCCATTCAATTTTTTTCTTGTCAGTGCTGACGCGAATTTTCTCCATTGCGCCAGAGCGTTCCTCACTGCGTCCAAGAAAACCCTCCTTCATTTCGATGAGATGAATGCCAACGCGATCGAGCTCATCCAAAAAGCGTTCGTACACTTCCAAATAATCTTCGACCTCCGCAAAAAGTCCCAATACCTCGTTCTCGGTAACAAATCCGCGAACCTGTCCGCGCTGAATCAAACGACGCCACTGCTCATCGCTTGGCGCAATCGCTTTAGGCGCGCGTACAACGTGCGCCTGTTTTTTCGGCATCTTGCCGTGCTTCTTTCCCTTGTTCCACTTGTTCCCCTTTGCCACCTTCTTCACTTTCTGTACGTGCTTCCCCTTTGTCGTCTTTATCGGTCGCTTGGCAATCTTCTTTTTCTTTGCGGCCATAAGGCTCTTTGTCATCGCGATTCATGGAGCTGTCGCATCAACTCCCCTACGCGCCCAACGTCCCCAGCGGCTTCAGCTTGCCGGATGGACGAAAGTAGCACGCGCCGTTCATCATCATGAACGGCTTGTCGTAAAACGTCTATCATGGTAACGAATTGTTTCCGCAAGTCGGTGAGCGCTGTTGTCGTCGTGGCTTGCTCGCCAATTAAGGCAACCTCATCAAGGAGTAATTGGAGCTCTTGACTCAATGCCAGACGTAACTGCTCGAAAAATGACTGTGTTGCGGAGGATTGTGGTTGAGTATAAAGGTCAACCGCCGATCTGTAAAGGGTCTTGAGATTTCCATCTGGAATAAGTGCTTCTGTAAGGATTTTTTTGATTTCTTCACGAAATTCCGGTACTTCAATAAAAAGGCCTACAAGTTCCTCAAGAACGAGCTCCGAGCGCATTTTTTTTCGCTTTGTTTGATAGTGAGAGATAACCACTCCGCCTCTGCCACCTCTGTCCACTATCTCCACTCTGTCACTCTTGCCAATCTCATTGCGTAATACATCAGTCTCAATATGCAACACCGTTCCAAGTTTTTGTAGCCAATGCTCACGCTCGACTACATCGGTGAGACGACAAATTTCCGGTAATAAAAACTTTCCAACCGCGCGCTTATCATCAACTTTCATCAGATCTTTCCCGCGCAGAGCGTGCGAAAAATAATACTCCATAATTGGAACCGTGTTACGCGCAAGCTCTCGCCACATCTGCGGACTTTTTTGGACGACATCGTCTGGATCTTTTCCCGCGTCTTCTGGAATGAGCACAACCGAGACGTCGCATCCAAATTTTTGCGCAAGTTGAATCCCGCGTTGTGCCGCCGCAAATCCTGCCGCATCCGCATCAAAACAAAAGATCAGTTTTGTCGTAAAACGTTTCATGAGTTGTATCTGTAGTTCTGTGAGCGCGGTGCCAGAACTAGCGACGACGTGCTCAATACCTGCCTTATGCGAAGCGACGACATCAAGATTTCCCTCAACGATAATCACCGCATTCTCGCGACGAATTGCTTGTTTGGCAAGATGAATTCCGTACAAGATCGCACTCTTTTTATAGAGGCTGGTCTCCGGCGAGTTCATGTACTTCGGTTGATCATCTGGATTCAATACACGGCCAGTAAAGCCCACAATATTTCCATGTACATCAGACAAAGGGATCATCAAACGATTACGAAAGCGATCAATAAAACCCGATCCAGATTTTTTTGCCAAGGATAAACCACCGCTTGAGAGATCATGATCGCTGATGCCACGCGATTTCGCGAGCGTCACAAACGCATCCCACTCATCTGGCGCAAAACCCAACTGAAACTTTTCAACGAGCTCGCTGGTGATACCGCGACGCTCCATATAGGCGCGAGCAGACACGGCCTTCGGACTCTCCAAAAGCATTTTGTGATAATACGCGGCCGCAAAACTTTGCACACGCTGTGCACGCGCTTTCTCATTCGCCTCGCTCGTGTCATATCGCTGTATCTCAACACCAGCTTTCTTCCCGAGGATTCGGAGCGCTTCTGGAAAATCTACGCCCTCCATCTGCATCACAAAACTAAACACGTCGCCACCAACGCCACAACCAAAACAACGCCAAATCTGCTTGTCACGACTAACGTGAAACGATGGCGTTTTCTCGCTATGAAATGGGCAGAGCGCCTTGAAGGCATGGGTGCCAGCTGGCTTGAGCTGAACGTATTCGCCAATCATGTCCGCAAGGTCAATCCGCGACTTAATCTCTTCCTTTGCTTCCATACTGTCCTATCGTATGCGATTTCGAGCAGAAGCGCTACATATTAACTCCCATCGGCACATTTAAGAATATAGAGGTAAAATTGTTCGCGCATACTTTGTGAGCCCTTCGACTTCGTTCGTCCTGGCCGAAGGCCATGAGCGCAGTGAGGCCAAAGGCCGAACGAAGTCGAATGGCGGAGAGGGAGAGATTCGGCCTCGCCTCTCGCCTCGCCAGCCGCTCGGCTCGGGCTGGCCACCGCCTCGCCATGCCGACTGGTGTCGGCATATGGCTCCGGCATTTCGAATCTCTCTGTACGACAATGGAAAAGTGCCCAACGCAGGTTGGCCACTTTTCCATGGCGGAGAGGGAGAGATTCGGCCTCGCCTCTCGCCTCGCCAGCCGCTCGGCTCGGGCTGGCCACCGCCTCGCCATGCCGACTGGTGTCGGCATATGGCTCCGGCATTTCGAATCTCTCTGTACGACAATGGAAAAGTGCCCAACGCAGGTTGGCCACTTTTCCATGGCGGAGAGGGAGAGATTCGAACTCTCGGAACCTTGCGGTTCACGCGCTTTCCAAGCGCGCGCACTAGGCCACTATGCGACCTCTCCATGCGCAACAAAGAATAATGAATTTGACGCGGATTGACAAGCTATTAGCGGTGCAATGTTGTGGTGTCCGTAATATCGCCAACTTACAGCCGAATACTCCTCAACTGTTGCCGTAACGCGACGTAGTTAGGAATTGTACGCGCGACGAGACTCCAAAAGGCTTTAGAGTGATTAAACTCGCCAATGTGACAAAGCTCGTGGACGATCAGATAATCAATGAGCTCTGGCGATAGATGGACCAACCTATAATTGAAATTGAGATTACCCTTTTTCGAACAACTTCCCCACCGTGTCGTCTGATTTTTGATTCTGACAGTTCCGATCGCCAAGCCGTAGAACTGGTTTAAATACTGAATCCTCGCGATCACAACTCTAAACGCCACAGCCTTCAATTCTTGAAACGCCTTTTTACTCATCGCCGATGGCCTCCGACGACGGTATCTGCGCCCAAACCGCACGCTAAAAATTTTCATGTGCTCACACTATAACAAAAACCGCCGGATGAATCCGGACGGCTTTTGCAAACGGTTAGGCGGAGGTTGCGTCCGTGGAAGGCTCTTCGTTGGCAACTTCTGGAGCGCTCTCTCCTGATGTCGTCTCTTCAGTCGTCTGAACTGGAGTCGTCGTTTCGTCGTCGAACATAATCATGATCGTTAGGAATAAACTCATCCTTCCAAATTGAAGAACCTGCGAAGACTATCAGATCTGCTCACACCCGTCAAGGTAAACCTCCATGTTATTTTTTTACAAAAGTGGTAGTATTTTATAAATATGGACATTACTCTCAATAAACCAATGCCTGATCACCCGCGAAATATTTTGCAACGCGCCGGATATAGCGAACATCATGACCCGAACACTCAACAATCAAGTTTTTCATTACGACTTGGCAGTGGACGCTTCCCGCGTTTTCACTGTTATGTAAAGGAAGGCCCTACGAGCATTACATTCTCACTTCACATTGATCAAAAAGAGGCGAGTTACGAAGGCTCACACATGCATTCTGGTGAGTACGATAGCAAACTCGTTGAGGAAGAGATCGGACGAATTGGACGATGGGCAAAGTATAAGCCGGAGTAAATAAAAAAGACGGTTCATGGTTGAACCGCCTTTTTTATATCCTACTTCAATGCCGCGTCAATAATCCCCTTCAGCGTCTCATACGGCACCGCACCAGTAACCAATTGTCCATTCACGAATGTTGCGGGTGTGCCGTCCACGCCAGCGGTTGCTCCGCCTACTTGCTGTTGCTTGATGAACTCATCATATTTGCCGGAATCAATGCAGGACTGAAAGCTCGTCGTTTTGAGTCCAAGCGTGCCGGCCAATTCAACGTAATAATCATCTCCTAGCTGACTCTGATTTTCAAACAACGCGTCAGCAAACTCCCAAAACTTTCCTTGCTCGTTAGCGCACTCCGATGCCACGGACGCAGGGAAAGCGTTCGCGTGTGATGAAATTGGGAAGTGGCGATACACCCATGCAATATCATTGCTATACTCATCTATCAACTCTTTCATGTTTGGATGATGGCGCGCGCAGTACGGACACTGGAAATCGGAATACTCAATAAGAACAACTTTGGCATCCTTATTACCGCGAATGTGGTCGGATGAGGTGATGACTGGCACGTCGGATTTCGCGGTTGGTTGTGCTTCAACGACAGCCTGTGCATCAGCGACATCGCCAGAGTCGTCAACGACCGAGTCAGCTTGGGCGACTTTGAAACTTGCCCCGCCATTGAAGACCGTGAGGAGCGATCCGCTCACAAGCACCGCGACAACGGCAACACCACTCACGAGCCCGAAGATAAACATGAGTTTCGGATTCGCGTTCTCGAACAAAGGTTTTTGATCCATAATTTTGACATGATACATGAAAGCATATTGACGCGCAACCAATTTTTGTCTACCCTGTCACCGACCCCACAGGAGGAGCCATGCCAATCACCTTCCAGCCTCTGCTCAACCCAACCCTTGACGAACGGCCTCTCACCGTCTGCCTGCGCTACGAACACGGCAAGAAGGTGTGCCAAGAGGACATCATCCAAATTCGTGCAATCGTGCTCACAGTGCTCGACAAGGGCTTCGTCTATGTGACGAATGAGGGACGTGGCCCAATCCTGCCGGGGCAGTACCTCATCTACAACCAGTGGCTGACCGAAAAACTGCGGCGTGACCCGAACAATCCTGCCGAGCAGGTCTTCCTCATCTACGACGGTGTGGACGATGCGCTCGCCGGTTTCCACCGTGTTCGTGGAAAATACCGCTACATGAAGGTCCCCAATCTCGAGGCGTTCGGCCAGACGACGGAGAAACTCATCTGGTACGCCTACGACATGAAGCGCTTCCCGGAGCTCGTGTCAGCGCACGAGGAGTTGGTGGATCACTGGGTCATGAACTACCCAACCACGGAAGACGCCGATCTACTCACCGCGCTCGATGAGATGATTGACGCGTCGGACCCGGACGACATTCTGGGACGTCGCAACCCGCGCCGCATCCCGCTCATGTGCTTCATGATTCAGCGCCTGCTCGCCAAGTCGCAATGCAACATTCGTGATGTCGCCATGCCGCGCGTAGAACGTACCCTACTCGTTCTCGCAGACCGCCACGACCAGATCGTGGAGCAGAGCAAGCTCATTCGTCGCGTGGCTGGCAATGCGCTGAGGTCGGCGCGGACGACCGGCGACGCATACGATCCTGCACGACTGCCGATTGAGGCAAGCTACCTTCGCCAGCTCGCCGAGGAGATCCTCTTCAAAGTTCCGGACAGGCCGATCTCACGTAGCTGGACCAATACTGCGCACAACCTTCTCTATGCGGCGATCGCGCTTGAGCAACAGGACATGGATGAGGCGGTCCATCATCTAGAGATCGTGGAGCGAATGATGACCCTGCAAGCCGAGATCGCACCGCGCCTGCTGACGCTACGACTCGACCTCGGACGCGTGGTCCACTTCAAACTGCCGATGACGAATGAAGTTCTGCGCGAAGCCATACGCCTTGAAGGGCGCAACATTCGCGTGGCACTGCAGGGCGGTGACTACGACGTGGGGTTGCGCGGTAAGTTGGTCGCGGCACCCGCGGTCGAACATCTCTACGTCTTCCATGACCGCATCATCGAAAACGATCTCACTGGCGCTCTCGCGGCGATCAAGCAGGCCAAGTCGGTGATGTAGTCCTTCTTCAACAACGAGCCTGTCCATGCGTGGACGGGCTCGTTCTCATTAGACCTACCGTGAACGCGAGTGTGTTTGTATACGATAAACGCATAAAATACCGATCACGAAAAGTCCAATTGAGAGGTATTGAGCTGGGGTTAGATTAAAGTAACGCGTATCGGCAATGCGCAAAAAATCCATAAAGAATCTTATTAGCGAATACCACATTGTAAAGGCCACAAGATACCACCCTTCTTGAACACGTTTTTTGTTCATGAACAGAAAAATGCCGAAGAGAAGAAAACTGGTGAGTGATTCATACAGCCCAAGATTATGACGAATAATACCGTCCGGGTATTTCACTCCAAGGAAAAAATCCGTCGCAGTGCCCTCGTGCAAATCTGTGAGGAAACAACCAATGCGACCTATGGCAATACCGAGCGGTAAACCAAATATCGTCGCGCCAGCATACTTCCAGATATCAAGGCGACGGCGACGCATTATAACGAGTGCTGTAACTGTTGCGGCGATTAAACCACCATAAATCGAAAGGCCACCCTCCCAAATCCGTATAATTTCAGACGGATGGGCAAAATAATAACTTGGCTCATAGACGAAAACATGCACGAGCCGTGAGACGATGAGCGCCCACAAGACCATCCAACCAAGCATGTCAAAAATAAGTTTGTGTTCTAGTCCAAGGCGCTTCAAATGACGTTCAGAGACTTTGGCGCCGACCAAAAAACCAGTCGCAACCAAAAGCCCCCACACTTGAATTGGAATCGGCCCGATATGGAATGTTGTGAGTTCAAAGTATGGGATCATAAGGCGCCGAGAAGACGCAAGGCTTTATAAAACTCTTTAAGCGCAGAATGCGCTTGCGCGCTCCGTAGGATGAAGTCAGGCTCATGGACAAGTTTATTGCGCAGTTCATGCGCCCAACGAACTCTCTTGAGCTGGAAATACTTACTTTGCGCAAACTTGATACGAATGGCAAATGTATCTCCAGGGATATGCATTTGTTTGAAAACAAAATCGAGTAGTTTGTCTGCTTCGATAATAGCGAGGCGATCTCCTTCGTGCTCTGGTGATCCTGCCAGCCGTTCGATGCGCTTCCAACGTTCACGCATCTCCTCAAGATTGAGTCCATGTTGTCTGCGCGCCCAATTTACCTTGAGCCAACGCCGAGCTCTTGAAACGAGCACCATTAAAATCAACCCAGCGACCATGAGGCCGATAAGTGGCAACAAATATGACTCAAGATTCAAAGGAAGCTGGGGCATGAGTGTGCCAATCTGTTATGGATTGAAAAAAAGAGCCGACGCGGAATAACGAAGCCTCATCAAATGCCTTGCCTACAATCTGCAAACCAACAGGTAGACCATGCGCCATGCCACATGGAATCGAGATGCCCGGAAGGCCAGCAAGATTGAGCGACACTGTAAAAATATCAGCGAGATACATCGCCAACGGGTCGTCAAACTTTTCGCCAATCGGCCATGCGACACAAGGGCTCGTTGGTGTAATAATCACGTCAACTTTTTTGAATGCCTCATCAAAATCACGGCGAATGAGTGCTCGAACCGCCAGAGCTTTTTTGTAGTACGCGTCGTAATAACCAGCCGAGAGTGTAAAGGTGCCAAGCATAATGCGACGCTTCACCTCCGCGCCAAATCCTGCACCGCGCGTTTTTTTGTATGTATCCGTAAGTGTTTTTCCGTTTGAGCGATGACCGTAGCGAATCCCGTCATAACGCTCCAAATTTGAGCTCGCCTCGGATGGTTGCAAAATGTAATAAGTGGCTAGCGCATACTCGGTGTGAGGCAACGAAATCTCAATGACCTCCGCACCGTGCGACTCAAGAAGCTGAACGGCTTCATGCAAGCGTGACCCGACTTCATGATCCATGCCGTCAATAAAATATTCTTTTGGCAAACCGATTTTGAGACCGTTGATGTTTTCAAGTCTCAGGAGTTCTGCAATTGTCGTTTCTGGAAGCTCGACGCTTGTCGCGTCTTTTGAATCCTTCCCCTCAATCACCTGCAACAGAAGCGCCGAATCCTCAACGCTGTGCGTGAACACTCCAATTTGATCAAGGCTCGAAGCGAGCGCGATGAGTCCATAGCGAGACACACGACCGTACGTTGGCTTGATACCAACAACGCCACACAAACTCGCTGGCTGACGGATTGAGCCACCTGTATCCGAGCCTGTGGCACCGAGTGCGAAGCCAGCCGCAACAGCGGCGGCAGAACCTCCAGAAGATCCACCCGGTACGCACGAAAGGTTCCAAGGATTTTGCGTTGTCCCAAAATGCGACGTCTCGGTCGAGGATCCCATCGCAAATTCGTCGAGGTTTGTCCGCCCAATCAAAACCGCGCCAGCTAACCGAAGTCGCTCAATCACGGTAGCATTATATGTTGCCGTGTAGTTCTCAAGGATTTGAGAACCCGCCGTGCACTTCTTCCCTTTTATCAACTGATTATCCTTAATCGCAATTGGAATGCCAGCGAGTGGACCAAGTTCTTCCCCTCGTGCGCGAGCTGAATCAATGGCCTTTGCTTGTTCAAGAGCCTCATCCGCAAAAACTTCCAAAAACGCGTGGACGTCCTTTTCTTTCTTTGCGATATTATCCAGACAACTTTGCACAAGCTCAACTGCTGTGAGCTCTTTTTCTTCGAGGAGTTTTTTCGCTTCTGAAATTGTCATCATAATGCCTCATCGTTCTGCTCAAACACGCCCTGCACTTTTAGGAGGTCTCCAACACGATCAGGAAATTCTGCGATGAGACGAGCGCGTGTATCGGCATCGCTTGCCTCCGCCTCATCTTCACGAAATACATTTTTTAAGTCGTTAATATACACCGACGGCGAAATAGACGAAGTATCAACCTCTTGCAATTTCCCAATAAAATCAAGAATTGACAGGAGTTGTGGCTCCATCTGTGTGAGCTCCTCTGCGGTGAGCTCCAATCGCGCCAAATCAGCCAAATGTTGTGCTTCAAACTCTGCCATAGACTAGACCTATTGCCAAATAAGCTTATAGACGAAAAAGGTCAGAAGCGAGCGAAAGCCGTTTGAGAGAACTGAAGGAGTGGCAGAGCCACTTCGAAGTTTTCGAAAATGGCTTGCAGCCGTTTCTGGCATTTTGTAGGCATAAGATTATTTGGCAACAGGTCTACTACGAAATCATACGTATAAACTCTGTCTCGGTCAATATCTTTACTCCTAACTTTTTTGCTTTATCCAGCTTTGAGCCAGGGCTTTCTCCAGCAACGACGTAATCCGTTTTTCTCGAAACAGACTCCGATGGATCGCCTCCGCGCGCGCGAATTTTTACCTTTGCCTCCTCGCGACTCATACGCGAGAGCGTTCCGGTCACAACAAATGTCTTACCTGTCAGTGCCCCACGATCTCGAGCTTTTGCCTGCATAATTTCTACACCATTTTTCTTGTACTCCTCTACAAGCTGGCGATGATACTGGTCCGCGAAAAACTCGACAATGCTTTTTCCTACCACCTCACCGACCCCAGAAATATTCGCAAGCTCATCTTGATCAGCAGACATGATCCTATCAAGTGAACCAAGCTCTTGTGCGAGTAGCCGTGCTGTTTCCTCGCCAACGTGTCGAATGCCGAGCGCAACAAGGAAACGATCGAGGGAAATTTTTTTGCACGACTGAATCGCTATAACGAGCTTTTGTGAAGAGATCTCCGCAAAACGCTCTAGACTCACGAGATCCTCGCGTGTGAGCGTGAAAAGCTGTGACGGACGCTGGACGAGCTTTTGGGCTTGTAGAAGCGCGATCGTTGAAGGGCCAATACCATCAATCTGAAACGCGCGAGCCGCGTGCAGAATACGTTCTCGGTCTTGCGCAAAGCAATGAATGTTCGTACAGACGATAGCAACCTCATCGGCTCCTCGAGACAAAGATGAGCCACAGGCAGGACACTTCTTTGGCGCTTGAATACTTTTTGTGTTCTTGCCACGCAAATTTTTCAGCACCTTCTGAATCTTGGGAATAATGTCACCGGCCTTATACAAAATCACCGTGTCGCCGATGCGCACATCGAGGCGTTCAATCTCGTCAGCATTATGAAGCGACGCGTGGGTTACGGTTGTCCCAGCAACAGACGTCGGCCTCACTACCGCAACCGGCGTAAGCGCTCCTGTACGTCCAACAAACCACTCTACATTCTCGACGACGGTCGTCGCTTCCTCTGCCGGAAACTTCCACGCAACTAATCCTCGTGGCGTCTTTCCAACCACACCAAGACTTTCATAAGTGTTGTTGTCGTTGACGCGTATCACCATGCCGTCAATCCAATAATCAAACTTCGCGCGTTTGATCTGCAACTCCTCCCAAAATTCCGCAACCTCCTTTGGACTCACAAACTTGCGCGACTGTTCATTGACGCAAAATCCAAGCTCGCGCAAAAGTTTCCATTCCTTGTCATGTGTTTTTTGCCCATGCTCCGTAACGAGATCCCAAGCAGAGAAACTCAATCCACGTGACGCTGTGATGCTAGAATCCAGTTGACGAACGCTCCCTGCGGCCGCGTTGCGTGGATTGGCCGCTAACTCCTTACCTTCTTTTTTTAGGCGCTTGTTATAGGCTGAAAAGGCAGAGATAGGGAAAAAGATCTCGCCTCGGATGATGGCATCAAGAGGTTTAGTAAGACGCAGAGGAACCGTGGAGATCGTTCTAACATTTTGTGTAATATCCTCGCCAATACGACCATCGCCACGCGTCGCTGCTGTTTTGAGAATCCCTTTTTCGTACGTTAATGAAATCGCCAGACCATCAAGTTTGACCATGCAAAATAAATCAAAAACTTGACGATCGTGAAGTTTTTGTATTCGCTCGTACCACGCCTCAAATTCCTGCGGTGTAAAGACATCTTCCATCGAAAGCATCGGCGAGATGTGCACGACCTTTTTAAACTTCTCAAGCGGTGCGCCTCCTACGCGTTGTGTTGGAGAGTCGAGGGTAATGAGATCAGGAAATTGTTGTTCGAGCTTGTAAAGCTCGTGCTTAAGTGAATCCAAAACCGCCTCGCTCACCGTCGTTTTATCGAGAACATGATAAGCGTAGCGATGAGCTTCGATCTCATTGCGTAGCTTTTCAATGCGTAATTTTGCTTCAGATTTGGTCATACAAAATATCCAAAGTACCACTCAATAATCTGCCAGCCCCATATCATTGCTATAAAAGTGCCGAATGCCAAAAATGTTCCAAGCGGAATATGACTCTCCAACCCTTTTCGATGCGTCAACAACAATACAACTCCCACAAAGGCCCCGACAACATAAGAGATCAGCAACGCCAAAAGTCCTCGCTCAATGCCAAGCCACAAACCCATGAGCACTCCCATGCGAATATCACCGCCTCCAATCCATCTCCCGCGCGAAATTGCGTACTGCGCAAAAAAGAACCCGCCAATGACAAGCGCGCCGAGCAACATTGAGATCGGCTTGTCAATGTACCACCACAAATTAGGCAGACTCCAATTAAACAAAACGGCGAGGATCATCGCTGGAACTGTGAACCGATCAAGAATATAACTGTACTTAAAATCGTAAACAAAAATGATGATCAAAAAAAGTGTGATAGTCGCTTGCGCAATGAATGTGGCAACGGCAAGACCGGCGAGCTCATCGAGACCTTCCCAACGCGTCAGTGGTATAGCAATCAGCAAAAATGTAACAGCAGTTGCAAACTCTACGAGAGGGTACTGCCACGCAATGACAGCTTTGCACGCTCGGCAACGGCCACGCAACAGAAAAAAACTTAACACTGGAACAAGATCCCGCGCGTCAATTGGCGTCTCGCATTTTACGCACTTTGAACGACCAGTCATTGGAATATCCGCGTGGACACGAAAAACAAGGACGTTTAGAAAACTCCCGAAGGCGAGCCCGATGATGACAGCTAGCGCTAGAATCACTGGTGGATTTTATCACGAAGCTCAAGTACTGTAGAGGTGTATGAAAATTGGTATCCTTGTTTACACTCAACCAAAGGAAGGTCACCAGCCTACAAACACCAACCTTTTGCGTCTGATGGAGGCTGGAGAAGCACAAGGCCACGAGGTTGAGGTCATCTACGAAGCATTGTTGAGTTTTCACCATCATGAAGAGCTCGAGGTGCGGTATACGGAGGGACGGCTTGGGCCGTTTGATGTGATCATCAATCGCCCAAACTTCACCGAAGAGCCGACGCTCCATACGATCACAATGGAGCTTCTGGCGAAAGCTGGCTATCGCGTCGTGAATGGTCACCTGTCTGTCTATCTGACGAAGAATAAACTGCATCAGCACACGGTGTTTGCGAACGCGGACATTCCATGTCCACGTTGGTCTGTTATTTTTGGACCAGAAGGGCTTTCGGCCGCAATCGAATCACTTGAGTTTCCGCTTGTTGCAAAAGTCGCATTTGGCACGCATGGCAAAGGCGTGTTCTTTGCTGAAAATTTCCGAACCCTCAAACCGATCGTGGATTATCTTTGCGTGCGGGACGAGAATCCGATTATTCTTGAGCAGTTCATTGCCGAGGCACAAGGTGCGGATGTGCGTGCATTTGTCGTGGGCGGGGAGATTGTGGCGACTATGAAACGGCAGGCGATGTTTGGCGATGTCCGCGCAAACATTGGCTCGGGTGGAAGTGGTGAGCGTGTGGAGCTCACGGAAACGGAAAAGCGCGTCGTCTTGCAAGCCACACGCGCGTTTCATTTGGAAATTTGTGGTGTTGATTTCATTCGCTCTAACAGTGGACCGCTTGTGCTCGAGGTAAATGCAAATCCTGGTTTTGAAGAGCTTGAACGCGTTAGTGGTGTTGACGTCGCTGGCGCAATCATCGCCTATGCCTCTCGCTAAATTCAACCCCAGCCAAATATTGGCTGGGGTTTGAGGATTATCCGTTATCCATAAGAGAGTTCGAAGGCGGCGAAGTGTGTGGAAAGGTGCTGAATTTCCTTCTGTGCCAGCCAGAGAGCGCGTGGAGGATTCTCCCCTTTCTGGATTTGTTCCCAGAAGACCCGTGAAACGATCGGGGCAACATCATCACGCACTGTCCATTGTGTGGAAACTACCGCGCCGACCCCTCGACGTAAAAGGGTAAGCGCAAGGCTCTCTTTTTGCACGCCGGGAATGAGCGAACCGAGCGAGGTGTCACACGCGCACAGAAAGACAAGAGGAGACGCCAGATGATCTGGTATATCGCTCTCCGAGAGCCACCCGTCGGCAAGTTGCATACGGGAAACTCCACGAGCAAACCTTGTCGCCTCGGCGTGACAGGCGATGTGTGCCGGAGCCGCTTGTTCAAACGCCTCACAGACACGAGCGATCGTCGCCTCTTCGGCATCAAAAAACGCGAGACTCTCACATTCCTGCCTGACGTGTAGCAAAGGACGCGGAGCCTTTTCACACCATAACGCCTTACCAGAAACGTTACCGACAGACGGAGACTCAAACCTCGGCGAAGCGTAAAGGCGGACCACTGGAATCTCGTCCCATCCATCGCCACGCAATGCCAAGAGCTTGGCAATCGGCAGTCGCG
>ERZ1292640.659-Hain-H43-02um-R1-659-length-28103-cov-10_pt1 | contig 20521 bp, 16 predicted proteins | sample MGYA00564404_ERZ1292640 | MGnify/ENA primary metagenome ERZ1292640 (study PRJEB36523, sample SAMEA6512636) | groundwater metagenome | collected 2019-01-08 | study: AquaDiva: Metagenomics assemblies of 32 groundwater samples
AGAAAAAAGATTTTTATAAAAATCTGGAAAAATTCTATTTATTATTTTTGAAAAATCTAAGAAAGAAATTGAAGAAAAAAGCCGTAATTGTTTTTCCGAGCTATGTGGATTACAGAAAATTGTTAAAAATTTCAAAATTTACAGTTGAAAAGGAATTCTCTGATTATGTTCATCGCAGTTTGACCAGAAAGATTGTGAAGATGTTTTAAATCACTTTTTTCTAAGTTTCTTTTCAGCTTCAGCTATGGTTACAGTAGTTTTAATGACTGTATCTGGATTTAGCGATATGCTATCAATACCACACTTAACTAAAAATTCTGCAAATTCAGGCCACTGACTAGGTGCTTGCCCGCAGATTCCTATCTTAACACCGTTTCTTTTGCATTTATGTATAACTTCCCATACCATCCTCTTTACTGCCGGATTTCTTTCATCATACAATCTGCTGACCAATTCTGAATCCCTATCCAATCCTAAAGTCAACTGCGTCAAATCATTCGAACCTATTGAAAATCCGTCAAAGATTTTTGCGAAATCATCAGCCAGAACGACATTCGAAGGAATCTCGCACATCACATAAATCTCAAGCCCATTCTTGCCCTGCACTAATCCATATTTTTTCATCTCGGCAACAACTGATTTTCCTTCGTCAACGGTTCTGCAGAATGGAATCATTAATTTAATATTATTCAAACCCATTTCTTCCCGTGCTTTCTTCATAGCCATGCATTCCAATCCAAAAGCTTCGCGGTAATTTCCGGTGTAATATCTTGAAGCTCCTCTCCATCCAATCATGGGATTTTCTTCATGCGGCTCAAATTCGGTTCCGCCAATAAGATTTGCATATTCATTCGATTTGAAATCTGACATCCTGACAATAACCGGCTTGGGATAGAAAGCAGCTCCGATCATTGCAACTCCCTGCGCCAATTTCTCGACGAAAAAATCAACTCTGCTCTTGTAAGAATAAGTCAAATCGTCAATAGCCTGTTTTACTTTTATATCTTTTAATTTGTCGTAATGCAGCAGCGCAAGCGGATGAACTTTTATGTAGGAGCTGATGATAAATTCTTCTCTTGCCAATCCAACTCCGTCATTTGGAATGAAAGAAAACTCAAAAGCGCTGTCTGGATTGCCAACGTTCATCATAATCATTGTCTTTGGCCTGCTCAATTTTTTCAAATCAATTTTCCTGATGTCAAATTTCAGCCTGCCTTTGTAGACTTTTCCGATCTCGCCCTCAGCGCAGCATACAGTTACATCAGTTCCCGTCTTTACAAGTTCAGTTCCATTTTCAGTGCCGACGATTGCAGGAATTCCAAGCTCTCTTGCAATTATTGCTGCATGCGCCGTTCTGCCGCCCCTGTTTGTGACAATGGCAGAAGCAATTTTCATTATTGGTTCCCAATCTGGGTCTGTTTTTTCTGTAATCAGAATTTCTCCCGGCTTGAAGCTTCCAATATCTTTGGCATCTTTTATGACACGCGCCTTTCCAGTTCCTATTTTCATTCCAACGCTTAACCCTGAAATTATAGCTTGTCCTTTTTCTTTCAAAAAGTATTCTTCAAGGATATTGAAATTTCTCTGGCTCTGGACAGTTTCAGGGCGGGCCTGAACAATAAACAGTTCTCCCGTAACTCCGTCTTTTGCCCATTCCATATCCATGGGCTTGAATTTTTTTGCTTTCGCAGAATAATAATCTTCAATGATGCACGCCCACTTTGCAAGCCTTAAAATCTCGCCGTCATTCAGCACAAATTTGAATCTTGCCTCATACGGCACATCAACATTTTCAGTCGAATGCTTGATTCCATGCTCGCTGTAAATCATCTTGATTTTCTTGCTTCCGAGTTTCTTGCTCAGAATCGGCTTGAATCCTTTTTTCAAAGTCGGCTTGAAAACATAAAATTGGTCTGGATTGACAGCACCCAGGACGACATTTTCCCCAAGGCCGTAAGCGCCGTTAATCAGCACAGCATCCTTGAATCCGCTCTCCGTATCAATTGAAAACATAACCCCGGAACATGCTTTATCGCTCCTTACCATTTTCTGGACTCCAATTGACAGCGCAACTTTAAAATGGTCAAAATGCCTGTCAACACGATAAGAAATTGCCCTGTTGGTGAACAATGAAGCAAAACATTTCTTGCACGCTTCTATCAATGCACGCTCGCCCCTTATGTTCAGGTAAGTCTCCTGCTGGCCTGCAAAGCTTGCATCCGGCAAATCTTCCGCAGTTGCTGAGCTTCTGACCGCAACATCAGTATTAGGGCCATATTCCCTGCACAGTTTCTTGTAAGATGTAAAAATTTCAGCTGTGAGCTCTTTTGGAAATTCCGCTTTCAGGATAATCTCGCGCACTTTTCTTCCCCTTTCGCTCAGATTTTTCATATTTGAAGTATCCAGTCCTCCAATAACTCTTTTTATCTCATCTTTGATTTTTGCTTTTTCCAGAAGATAATCATAAGCATAAGCAGTAACTGCAAATCCGTTTGGAATTTTAACTCCTTTGCCTGTCAGATTCCTGTACATCTCTCCCAAAGAAGCATTCTTGCCCCCGACAAGAGGGACATCTTCAATTCCAAGCTCATTAAACCATAGAACAAACTTTTTTGACCTGTCTGATTTCAAAATATACACCTCTATTTTTTGTAAGATTATATTTTTTTGTTTATTTAAAGGTATCGAAATTAAAGAAACAGCAATAATTTTAAATATGCCGTCCACTACTGCACTTTGTGAATTAAATGTCAAACTTCGTAAGAGTCGCAAGCATCTCAGATTTGAATCCGGGAGAGAACAAAGTCGTATTTATTGAAGGCGAAGAAATAGCATTGTTCAACATCGATGGAGAATTCTTCGCGATATCCAACGCATGCCCGCATCAGGGAGGCCCCCTTAGAGAGGGTTCTCTTGAAGGGGATGTCATAACCTGCCCCCTACACGGCTGGAGATTTAACGTAAAGAACGGAATAAATGCAGTAATGCCAAATATAAAAGTTCCATGCTATCAGGTTAAGGTTGAAGGCCAGAATATTCTTGTGTCATTGGATTAAAAATAAATTTATAGTGGCAGAAGTAAATAATTAATAGATTATTTGTATCCGGCATTATAACAAAGTTTTTATTCTCCGATTCCGCTTATTTATTTATGTCATCAAAAGAGCATTTAATTGAGCATTGGACTTCTTTAGGCACAATAAAAGACAAAAAAGTAATAGAAGCATTCAGAAAAGTCCCGAGAGATGCATTCCTAAAAGACAGAAAAGAAGAGGCTTACGGAGATTACCCTCTTCCGATCGGGGAAGGCCAGACAATTTCCCAGCCTACGACTGTAATGCTGATGACAGAGGCATTGGAATTGAAAGAAGGCCATAAAGTTCTTGAAGTCGGCTCTGGCTCAGGTTATCAGGCAGCAATTATATCAAAGATTATAGGAAACAAAGGAAAATTAATTTCAACAGAGATAATTCCGGAATTAGCTGAATTTGCAAAAAACAATATTAAGAAATTAAAAATAAAAAATATAGAAATAATAAAGCATGACGGCTCAAAAGGCTATGCAAAAGGATCCCCTTACGACAGGATTATTGTAACTGCCGCATCTCCTGAAATTCCAAAGCCGTTAATAAAACAATTGAAAGAAAACGGAATCATAATTGTGCCGGTTGGAAATCTTATCGAACAAATAATGATAAAAGGAATTAAGAAAGACAATAGATTAATCAAAGAAGAAATTGGGCAGTTTATGTTTGTTCCTTTGAAAGGAAAATATGGCCATAGCTAAATTTTCTTCTTGATAATTTTAACCCTGAATTTTTTCATTATTTTCATCGCTTCTTTGTAGCTCAGCAGAATATTTTTAGCGCCATAATGCGATACAACAGACTGCGCGTTTATAATTCCAAGCTTGATTGCAAATTCTGTGTCCTTATTTTTCAAAAGCCCGCATAAAAATGAAGATGCAAAAGCGTCTCCTGCCCCGGTTGCGTCAACTATTCTTACCGGAGGCGGAAATGCAGAATAAATGTGCAAATCATCAATTACATATAAATTATTTTTTCCGTCTGTTATAACGGCAATTTTTGGCCCAAGCCTTTTGAGCTTGACAAGAAGATTGTCAAATGAATCCCTGCCGACGAGCAGTTCAGCTTCCTCTTTGTTCAAAATTAATAATTCCGTTTTGCTTAAGATATTTTTCAGATATCTGCTTCCTTTTTCAGCAAGATAAGTGCTTGGGTTAAATGCTATTTTTATTTTATTTTTTTGTGCAAATTCAGCAATTTTTTCTAAAGTATGAAAAGACTCGCCCATCATTGCGCTGAAATAAAACCATTTTGTCTTCAATTTTCTGAACGGAATATCTTCAGCTTTCAATTCGTCATTGATCCCTTTGTAAGCCAAAATTGTCCTGTCATGGTCCAGAGCATCTAAAATAATCGAATAGCCGGCATTTCCTTTTCCATGCGCGCACAATAAATCAATTTTCTCATTCATCAAATTTTTATGTATGAAATCCGAATTTGTGCCTTCCCCCAATTTTCCGAGAAATCCGACTTTATGCCCGAGCCTTGACAAAGCAACAGCAGTATTCGTGCCTCCGCCTCCGGCAGTGAATTCCAAATCATCTATCAGTATTTTCGACCCGCTTGGAAACGCAAGCAAATCAGTTTCCCCTTTAGGGTCTATTATCTTTATCAGTTCTGAGAAATGCGTTTTCGCGAAAACATCGACAGTAGCGCTGCCAACTGTAATTACATCGTACATAAATTTCAACTTGAATTAGCAGTTTATATAGTTTGTTGTTTTTAAATTTCTCAAAAACTTATCTTATCCAGAATTTCATGCGCATTTGCTGCGTTCAAATATTTCTCAATATTTTTGTTTCTCAATTTTACCAAAAACATTGTTTTCAGCGATTCTTTTTCCTGATTTGAAGCCCGTGCAATTCTGTCAGCTTCAACCAGCCCGTAAGGATAGCCGACAAATATCGGGTCGCAGCAGTTTGATGCAATTTCATTTATTACTTCCTCCGCCGCCATTTTCTGCACATTAAATATTTCAAGCCTGAAAACGTGTTTTGATTTTGCATTGAACTTTGCAAAAAACATTTCTGCTTTATGATTATAGCTGTTTATTTCAGCAATCGGATGGTAAAACCACACCGGAAGTTTTGAAATGCTCATCAGCACAGCGCTCAAAAGATTTCCATTATCTGTAAACAAAGAATTTGTCTTGCTGATTGCACTTAGAATGACCTTATTTTTAGTGCAGGATTCATACAAATCATTCAAATATTTATTTTCATTGGTCATGGTGCTTTGAAGGTTTCCATCCAGAACTATAACATCAGCCGATTTGCTGTCGCTTACTGATTTGGCCATTTTAAGCTCGACAAACCTCCTTATCGCATTGGCTGCGCTGCTTATCTCCGCCCGGTTTATCCCGTTCATCAGAGTGTGGTCAAAAGAGCTGAAAGACATTTCATCAATATTTATTAAATTTCCTGCGCTGAAAAAAGATGCCTGGTAGCATATCTCATTATTTTCATTTACCGCTTTGATAAAAGCAAAAATATCAAATTTTTTCGCATTTATTTTTTTATTGTTTTGGTAAATAACACAGCAAACTCTTATCAAATTAAGCGAAAAATTAGCAGAGCCTATTATTTCAGCATTTCCGCCGTCAACAAAAGCAATTTTTTTATAAGAATTTGATTTTTTTATTTCATGAAAATTTTTAACGTCAATCTTATACGCGCGGTATCCTTCCCCGGAAAATTTAGGATACATCTCCGTCAATAAGGATTTTTCATCTATGGATTCCAGAATCTTCTCAATGACTTCGTCGAACATAGAATATAAAAATGAGCATTAATTTTTAATCTTATTGGTTCTAAACTCCGTAAACTGTCTGCCTTGCGTCGCTGAAATGAGGCGTATTATCAATCAGCTCTTTGTTCATCAGCAGGGCAAGGGCATATCTCACAGTTCTTTCCGGCAGAAGGGAAGCATCTATCAAATCTTTTTGTGTCATGTTTCCTTCGTGCGCTAATATTTTATAAACGAGCTTTGCGCTTGCCGGCAAATCTTTCAGCTTGCTTATATTTGTGTGGATAGTCCTTTTTTTCAGCCTGCTTTCCAGCTGGTATTCCTTCGAGAAAATCACAAAATTTGCGCCGTAAGGCGATTTCTCAATTATTAATTCGCCAGAATGCACAGGCATTCTCACTTCTCCATCAATTATTAATGTTGGATTAGACCCTTCAATATCTTTGATTTTTATTTTTGTGTTATCTGACACAACAAGCGGGGAATGCTTTTCAAGAGAGGAAATGGAAGTTATGGTAAAAATATTCGGCTCATCCAAAACAATTGGGCCTCCGGCAGACAAGGAATATCCGGTGCTTCCAGTCGGTGTAGCAACAACTATCCCATCGCTTGAATCCCTCCGAAATATTTCATCATTTAATACCAAAGAATACTCAAGCAGCGACGCGCTTTTTGATGAAAACAAGCCGATATCATTTAGCGCAATAGAAGTTGTTATTTTATCGAACCTTGCAATCAGTCTTGACCTCTTAAAAATTGTATACTTTTTTTTCTTTATCAGGTTAAGATAATGCTTCAAATTAAGCGCATTTGCCTGTGCAAGAAAACTTTGGCTTGATCCGGCAGCAAAAAGGGGAATCTGCGATTTTCCAAGCTTCCTGAATGTTTCAAGAATAAATCTGTCATCCCCGATCGCTATTGCAATCTCATATTCATTTTTTGCTGCGGTAATTTCTTTTTCAAAATCATATTTCAGCTTGTTTTCTCTCAGATAAGATAATGCAATTTTTGCAAGTTCTGCTGATTGCCTGTCCGCCTTGGAGATTACAAGATACATACGGCAGAGTAAAATAAATTAATTAATATATCTTTCTATTTATAGGCAAAATTTGCCGCTTTTTATGATTCTTAATAATTACATTGCCTCTTCAATTAGATATATAAATAGGATAACTCTAACCGGGTTAATGGAAAGCAGATTAATGGCGGAAACTATAATGCAGGATGAGCAGAAGCTTATAGACTTGGTTCTGGAACTAAAAAAACAGAGAAATGCAGTAATTCTCGTCCATAACTATCAAAGGCCAGAAATGTTCAAAATTGCCGATTATATGGGAGACTCTCTCGGATTGTCTGTCGCAGCTGCAAAAACCGAAGCCGATGTAATTCTTTTTTGCGGCGTTAAATTCATGGCTGAAACTGCAAAAGTTCTCAGCCCGGGCAAAATAGTTTTACTGCCGAATCTTGATGCAGGATGCTCGCTCGCAGATATGGCAACTGTTGAAAAATTAAAAGAAGTAAAAAAGCAGTATCCGGATGCTGCCGTTGTAAGTTATGTCAATACAACTGCAGAGGTAAAGGCAATTTCAGACATTTGCTGCACTTCTGCCAATGCAGTTGAAGTTGTAAATTCACTGCCAAACAAACGAGTTATATTCCTTCCGGACAAGAATCTCGGAAGATACGTGCAGGAGCACACCGATAAAGAAATAATTTTATGGGACGGCTATTGTTTTGTGCACGACAATCTTGATGCAAACACTTTGATAGAATTCAAGCAGAGATACCCTGACGCTAAAATAATCGCGCATCCTGAATGCAAAGATGAATTATTAAAATTATCAGATCACATCTGCGGCACAGGAGGCATGGCTAAGTTTGCAAAATCCGACGGCTCCAAGAATTTTATTGTAGTAACAGAATGCGGCATGACCGATAAATTAAGGCAGGACGTTCCTGAAAAAAATTTCCTTTCCTTCTGCAATGTATGCCCGTACATGAAATCTACAACTCTTCCATTAGTTGCCAGGGCACTGATTACAAACCAAAATGAGATAACTCTGCCAGAAAATATAATAAGAGGCGCGCGAAAAGCAATAGACAGGATGCTGGCAGTTTCGAAAAATGCTGCCTAGAGATATAGCCGACCAACAAAATCAGTTGGCCAATAGTGTTGGCCGGCTAGATAGCGAATCACAGCAAATTCATTCAATTAATTCTGCGATTCGCTATAAGCTGGTTCTTGAATTCTGGGACAGACATAAGGAATTAAGTATAAAAAATAAAGATTATAGAGAATTTGTTAATAGTCTAATTAGAATCCTACTTAAACAAGATATCAATAAAGGAGATGCAACAACAAATTCATTAATAAAAAGCAAGAATATTAGCGCAGTAGTTGTTGCAAAAGAAGACGGAATATTGGCTGGCTTGGAAGAATTTTCTTTGATTAACAAAGATTTAAAATTAAAATTTTTTAAGAAAGATGGGGGTAAAATAAAAGAAGGAGAAATATTGCTGGAAATAAACGGAGATTCCGGAAAGATTCTTGAAAGAGAAAGGGTTTTATTAAATTTGCTGCAAAGAATGAGCGGCATTTCAACATTAGTTTCAAAACTAAATAAAGAATTAAAAAATAAAATAAAATTGGCTGCAACCAGAAAAACTTTATGGGGTTTGCTTGATAAAAAAGCAGTCAGCATCGGCGGTGGATTGACGCACAGGCTAAATTTAAATGACAGAATTATAATAAAAGAAAATCATCTAAAAATTCTTGGCAATAATATAGGAAATGTAATTAATTCAGTTAAATTCAAATCAAAATATATTGAAATTGAAGTCGAGGATAAAAAACAAGCTTTTACAGCGGCAAAAGCAATAACAAAAATCATGGAAAATAAAAAACTCAGAAACAATCAAATTTTTGCTATGATGTTTGATAAAATTCCACCGGAAGAAATTAAATCAATAATTAATAAGTTTAAAAATGAAAGAATATATGATAAAATTTTATTTGAAGCATCTGGAAATATAAATGAGAATAATCTAACAAATTACATAGATTGCGGAGTGGATATTATTTCCATGGGCTCGATGACAAACTCTGCAAAAATACTGAATATGTCGCTTGAAATCGGATGAAAGCAGGAATAATTGGCTGCGGATTTATTGGAACAGAAGTTGCAGAATTCGTTGATAAAGACGATTCTTTTGATTTAGTTGGATTAAACGATGTTGACAAAAACAAAGTTGATGAATTGATAAAAAAATTAAATAAAAAGCCAGCGTTTATGGGCATTGACGGGTTAATAAAAAATTCAGATTTAATAATTGAATCGGCAACCAAAAATGTAATTGAGTCGATATTAAAAAATGAAAATCTTGACAAAAAAGGCAAGAAGCTGCTGATAATGAGCACCGGTGGGCTGATTAATAATCTGGATTTATTAAGCAAAATAAAAAATTGCGAAATATTGCTCCCTTCAGGGGCTATTGCCGGATTAGATGCTATTAAGTCTGTTTCAGGAAAAATAAAATCATTAAGTTTAACGACAACAAAGCCTGTAAGGGGATTAGAAGGCGCGCCTTATATTGTTAACAATAAAATTGATTTAAGTAAATTAAAAGACAAAAAAGTAATTTTTGAAGGGGATTTAAAGGAAGCTGTTGCCGGATTTCCGCAAAACATAAACGTGGCTGCAACATTATTTTTGGCATCAAAATTTGAAAATATCAAAGTAAAAATTGTTGCAGATTCTGATACAAAATTCAATACTCACGAAATAGAAGTCATCGGAGAGTTTGGAATTATAAAAACAACAACACAGAATCTTCCGAGCAAAAATCCAAAAACAAGTTATTTGGCCTTATTGAGCGCAATACAGACGATAAAAAATCTGAAAAATAACATAAAAGTGGGAAATTAACACGCCTTTTCATAACTTTTTTATATTATCGACTAAATTCTATAGGAAATTGCCAAAATAGCAGTATTAAAATTTAATGATTTAAAATATTGTAAAAGAAAATGTATGAACTAATAATTACCGAAAAGCCAGCAGCTGCAAACAAGATAGCTGAAGCGCTGGCTGACGGGAAAGCAATAAAGGAAAATTATCAGGGAGTGCCTTATTATAGATTAACTCACGGCAAAAAAGATATTGTTGTCGCATGTGCCGTCGGCCACCTTTATGGATTAGCTGAAAAAGTAAAGAAGGGTTGGGTATATCCTGTATTTGATATTGAGTGGAAGCCGATTTCTGAGAATTCCAAAAGGGCTGCATTCACTAAAAAATACCTCAACGCAATTAAAAAACTTGCAAAAGATGCCAATGAGTTTACAGTTGCCACAGATTTTGACCAGGAAGGGGAAGTGATTGGTCTGAATATTGTGCGTTATCTCTGCAAAAGGAAAGACGCAAACCGCATGAAATTCTCAACATTGACAAAAGATGAATTAAGGGAAGCTTACAACAAGAAGGGAAATCATCTTGAATGGGGCCAGGCAGAATCAGGGGAGGCCCGGCACTTTTTGGATTTCTACAACGGAATTAATTATTCAAGGGCATTGACTGCAGCAATCAAAACAACAGGAACTTTCAAATTGATGTCAACTGGCAGAGTTCAGGGCCCTGCTCTAAAAATTATTGTAGACAGGGAACGCGAAATAAACGTTTTTGTCTCAAAGCCATTCTGGCAGATTGAACTTCTTGGAGAACATAACAAACAGGAGATAATTGCATGGCACAAGGAAGACAAGTTCTGGGAAAAAACAAAAGCAGATTCTATAATTGAAAAGACAAAAAACCAGAAAGAAGCAAAAATAGGCAATCTGGACAAGAAGCAGTTCAACCAGATGCCGCCGTTTCCCTTTGACCTCACATCACTGCAAGTTGAAGGCTACCGCTGCCATGGAATTTCTCCAAAAGAAATTTTGGAAATTGGGCAGGAGCTTTACACTTCCGGATATATTTCATATCCAAGAACATCAAGCCAGCAATTGCCTCCTGCGATAGGTTACATGAAAGTTCTGAATGACCTGAACAAACAAAAGCAATATTCTGATTTAGTTAAGAAATTACTAAAAAAATCATCGCTCAGGCCAAACAACGGGAAGAAAACAGACCCTGCGCACCCTGCGATATACCCCACAGGAATTATTCCAGCAGAGCTTACCGAGAGGGAATCAAAAATATATGACCTGATTGTAAAAAGATTTATTGCAGCATTCGCAGAGAATGCAGTAAGGGAAACAGTGACTGCAGACATAAACTGCAGCAATGAAATTTTTATTGCAAAAGGAACAAGGACAATAGAGAAAGGCTGGCACGAATTTTACTCCCCTTATGTAAATCTTGAAGAGATTGAGCTTCCAAATATGAAAAAAGATGACAAAATTAAAGTCAACAAAATAGAGCTGATAAGCAAGGAAACCCAGCCTCCAAAAAGATATACTCCGGCGTCGATAATCAAAGATTTGGAAAAAAGGAATCTCGGAACAAAAGCCACAAGGTCGGAAATAGTGGATACATTGTTCCAGCGCGGGTACGTGCAGGGCAAAGCGATAGAAGCCACAAATCTTGGAATTTCAATGGTTGAAACTCTTGAAAAATACTGCCCTAAGATTCTGGATGAGGATTTAACAAGAAAGTTTGAGATTGAGATGGACAAGATAAGGGAAGGCAAGCAAAAAAAAGAGCAGCTTCTCGAAGATGCAAAAGACGCAATAACAAAAATAACCGCAGAATTAAAAAAACACCAAAAAGAAATCGGAACTGATTTGCAAAAAGCAAATAAAGAAACACAGGATGAAATGTCTTTCCTCGGAATTTGCCCGTCGTGCAAGCAGGGAAATATCATGATGAGGCGCGGAAAATTTGGAGCTTTTGCAGCCTGCAATAAATATCCGGACTGCAAGACAATTTTCTCAATACCAAAAAATGCTTTGATAAAGCCTGCAAAAAAAGACTGCGAAACTTGTGGATTTCCAAAAGTGCTTGCAATAAAAAAAGCCCGCCAGCCGATGGAATTCTGCTTAAATCCAAAATGCCCGACAAAATTAGTGGAAGGCCAGGCAGGAGAGGATGCAAAAGCAATTGCAAGAGGCGAGGTAAAAAGAAAATGCCTAAAATGCAATGAAGGCGATATTGTGTTGAGGAGTTCAATTTATGGAAAGTTTTACGCTTGTAACCGCTTTCCGAAATGTCGTTATACGGAAAAACTAGTAAATCATAATGATAAAGAAAATAATGAATAGTTCCCAATACAAAACTTCTTAAATCTCCAATAATTTCCTTCTATTATGAAAAAAATAATTATTTTGCTTTTAATATTAAATTTAATTCTTCTTCCAAGTATTTTTGCCAATCAGGGCCACATGAAACTATTGGCAGTAAAGGAAACAGAAAGCGGCTTTGAAGGCGGGATTGCAGATTTATATTTGGAAATAACGCCAGGCTCCGGCAGGGTTTTTCTTGAAACATTTCCCTTGACAAAAACAGACACCCAGATGTCAACAAGGTTTGCCAAGGCAATGGCATGCGATTTAACTGACGAAGACTGCAATAATTATGATTTTTTCTATACTATAACTGCTGATTCCTCAATCATTGCAGGCCCCAGCGCAGGCGCTTCCATTGCTGTATTAACAGTCGCTATGCTGGAAAATTTTAATTTGAATGAAAATTACGCTATAACCGGCACCATAAATTCCGGAGGACTGGTAGGGCCTGTCGGCGGACTAAAAGCAAAAGTTGAAGGGGCAAAGAGAGCTGGCCTGAAAAAAGTTTTCATACCTGCAGGGGAGATAATTGTAAAAGTTGACAACGAAACTGTTGATTTGAAAAATTTGTCAAAAACACTTGAGATAGATATTATAGAAATATCAACATTGGACGAAGCGGTGAAGGAATTTACCGGGCATGAATTAACAAAAAAATTCAAAAATATAGAAATAGACGAGCAATACAAGAATACAATGAAATCTCTGGCAAAATCACTATGCGACCGAAGCAACCAGCTCAAATCAAATGCGTCAAAAATAAATTACCCAAACGCATCTGTACTTAGGGAAGATGCAAACAATTTGACTTTAAAGGGAAAAGACGCTTTTGAGAAACAAACTTTTTATTCTTCGGCAAGCTATTGCTTTGGAGCAAATGTTGAGTATTCAACATTATTGCTCTTATCAAAAAATTTGTCAAAAAGCCAATCAGTTAATGAAGCCAACAGATTAAAAAAAGAAATAAACGAGTTTAGAAACAGAATTGACAGCACAAAAAGAAAAACAATAACAGACTTGGAAGCGTATATTGTAGTCAAGGAAAGGCTTTCAGAAGCAGAAGATTCTGCCAATGAAGCGCTGGACATATTAAATAAAACCGACAGAACAGAAATTGCTGCAAGGGATTTGGCGTATTCTTCTGAAAGAATAAAGTCAGCTGATTCGTGGTCGCAGTTCCTAGGAAAAAGCGGGAAAGAGTTTAATCTCGATAAAGATGTTCTCAAAAAATCCTGCCAGGCCAAAATCAGCGAAGCAGACGAGCGCGCACAGTATGTTGAATTGTATTTCCCTGGGACAATGGGCAATGTAATGAAAGAAATAGATAATGCAAACTCCAATCTGGAAAATGGGGATTTTGAGCTTTGCCTTGCGACAGCAAGCAGAGCCAAGGCAGATGTCGACGTTATTTTGAGCGTTTTCGGAGTTGACAGCGAGCAGTATAAAAATATAGTTGACAGGAAACTGGACATCGTCAAGAACAACATTGCTGAAGAAACTACAAAAGGAGTTTTCCCGATATTAAGCTACAGCTACTATGAATATGCAAATTCATTAAAGGATAAGGATGTTTTTTCAGCTCTTATCTACTCGGAATATGCGCTTGAGCTTGGGGATTTGGATATTTATTTCAAAGAAAATTCTCCTGCAAAAAAAACAATCCATATTGACAATCAGATGCTTGGCATTTTTCTGGCTGGCGCTGTCATAGGCGCAATAGCAGTTTTACTAATCAAAAATCCAAGAAACAAAAATTTAAGAAAAAGTAAAATCAAATTAAGGAAAAAATAACGCCAACGTGGCATACAGCATAGAAAAGAATAAGCCAGCTGCTAAAAAAGAAAATAAGGATAATAAACCCAAGCAGAACAAATTGCTTTGCTCTGCCGGGAAAAAAGAGGTGATAGATTATCACTCTGTTACAAGTGATATTATCACTATGAGATAGGTTATATTTATTATCACTGCAAAATGAAGAAGCTCCTATTTAAACTTTTCCATCAGGTTATAATTTTTTCGTCACTCTTCGTGGTAACTTTTTTGATTATTTCCTGCACTTCAAAAATCAGCAGCGCTGTGCCGCATGAAAATGCAAGCGCTCCGGAAGTTTATTTCTGCCCGAAAGAGGACTGCGGCAAAGTGCTGGAAAGAAACATAGCATCAGCAAACAGCTCGGTGCACTGCGCGTTTTACGATATAGATCTCCAAAATATAATAAATGCCCTTGCAGCCAAAAGCAAGTCGGTGGATGTAAAAGTAGTAATTGACAGCTCAAACCAGCACGGCCAGATAAAAGGAAATGCCTTGCGGGAAGACAACAATAACCAGCTGATGCACAACAAATTCTGCTCCATCGACGGAAAGATAGTAACAACAGGCTCGTTTAATCCGACTTTCAATGACAACAGCAGGAACAGCAATAACCTTGTTGTAATTTACTCAAAAAATCTGGCAGGAAATTATAACGAGGAATTTAATGAGCTCTGGAATAGGAGGTTTGGCAAAGGGGAAAAAGTAAAAAATCCGGTGGTTTATGTAAATGGAATAGAAATGCAAAATTATTTCTGCCCGGAAGACGGGTGCGCTTCGCGCATAGTCAGCGAGATAAAAAGCGCCCGCAAGAGCGTTTATTTCATGACGTTTACATTCACCAATAAAGATATTGCCGGTGCGCTGATAAGCAAAAAAGGGATTGACATTAAAGGTATTTTTGACGCGGGCCAGTCGGGAAGCAATTTCTCGCAGTTTGAAAAGCTCAGCGGATTGGGCATGAGCGTAAAGAAAGATACAAATAAGTACAAGATGCACCATAAAGTATTCATTATAGACAATGAAACTGTAGTTACCGGCAGTTTTAATCCAACTTCAAGCGCTGAAAACAAAAATGATGAAAATTTACTTATAATCCACGATAAGAAAATCGCAGATGCCTTTCTAAAGGAATTTGACAATTTATGGTAGTAACAAATCAACAAATAAATGGAAAGTTTCTTAAATACTTAAAAAAAACTAAGAAAAAATGAAAAAAATTTTAATTTTTAGTTTGATATTCTTGTTGTTAATATTTAGTGCATCGGGAACTAAATCACCAGAGTATGTGTCTGGAGAAGTTATTATAAAATTAAAATATAGTCCGGATAAAATAATTCTTAATTCTGCAGGTGTTGTAGAAACTGGAGTTAGTTCAATCGATGTCTTAAATTCAAAGTATAAAGTTACTAAGATGGAGAAAGTACTTGAAAGGCATGAAAAGAATAAAAATGCATTAAATTCCTTTAAAAAACATGGCTTGGATAGGATTTTTCTCTTAAAAATGCCTAAAAATGCAGATGTAAATAAAGCAATCAGAGACTTTAACAACAATCCAAACGTAGAGTATGCTGAACCTAATTACATAGTTCAAACTGCTTTGATGCCAAATGACCCGGATTTTTCTAAATTATATGGCTTGCATAATACTGGCCAAACAGGGGGCACTGCAGACGCTGATATAGATGCTCCTGAGGCATGGGACTTGCAAACAGGCAGCAATAATGTTGTGATAGCAGTAATTGACACAGGCGTTGATTACACGCATGAAGACCTTTCTGCAAACATATGGACAAATCCAAAGGAAGTACCTAATAATGGTATAGACGACGATGCTAATGGATTTATAGATGATGTAAGAGGCTGGGATTTTTACAATAACGATAATGATCCATTTGACGACCATGGGCATGGCACTCATGTTTCTGGGACAATTGGTGGTGTTGGCAATAATGGAATCGGCGTAGCAGGAGTTAATTGGAATGTTAAAATAATGCCACTTAAATTTCTTGGTGCAAGCGGTTCTGGAACAACAGCTGGCGCTATAAGCTCAGTGCAATATGCAACTCTTATGGGCGTGCATGTAATGAGCAACAGCTGGGGAGGAGGCGGATTTTCTCAGGCGTTGAAAGATGTAATCTCAGCTGCAAATGATGCTGGCATATTATTTGTTGCAGCTGCTGGCAATAGTAATTCCAACAACGACGTTACTCCGCATTATCCGTCAAGCTATGATGTACCTAATGTAGTTGCAGTTGCAGCAACAGACCATAACGACTTGAGGGCAAGTTTCTCAAATTACGGTGCTAGCTCTGTACATCTTGGCGCACCAGGAGTTAATACCTATTCAACTGTGCCAACAGGCGCGTGCTCGCTTTGCAGTCTTTCTGGCTATTTATCCTTAAGCGGAACTTCAATGGCAACTCCGCATGTTTCAGGAGTTGCTGGACTAATTAAATCTCAATTTCCATCATTAACAAGCGATGGAATAAAAGCAAGATTATTGGGAGGGGTAGATTTAATATCATCAATGGATGGAATAACAGTAACTGGCGGAAGACTAAATGTAATTAATGCCCTAGAGACAGACACAACACCGCCTTCAGCTGTTACAGATCTTAAAGCAACAAATGCAGGCTCTAATTCTGTTACCTTAACATGGACAGCAACTGGTGACGATGGCAATGTTGGAACAGCAAATTCGTATGATGTAAGATATTCAACTTCACCAATAACGGATGCAAACTGGGGTAATGCAGCTAAAGCAACTAACGAACCAAAACCACAAGCTTCTGGCAATATGGAAACATTTAAAGTAACAGGCTTAGCTTCTAATACAACTTATTACTTTGCATTAAAAGTGATTGATAATGCTGGCAATCCATCTGCATTGTCAAATGTAGTTTCTGGAACTACAACACTCCAAATTCTAATAACAGTATTCAAAGATAATATGGAAAATGGGTTAAATGGGTGGCTAAGCACTAGCTTGTGGCATCAGGAAACTAAGAGATATAATAGTCCTGTTACAAGCTGGGCATATAATACAGGCGCGCCAAATTACAATTATGACATAGGTACAAATAGTGGAGCTTTAACATCACCAATCCTTGATCTTTCAGCCTACAATTCTGCCATTTTGACATTCAAGTATTTATATCAAACAGAAGAATCAGGAATTTCATGGGACCAAAGATGGGTTCAGGTAGGTGTTAATGGTGTTTTCACTAATGTAAAACAATTATCAGCAGACCCAATGCTTGTGTGGAACAATTATAGCTTGGATTTAGCTTCATATGCTGGAAAGCCAAATGTGCAAGTAAGATTCTTTTTTAATACTGCTGATGGAGTCTATAATAACTATGAGGGATGGTATATTGACGATGTAACTATTTTAGGAGAATTAGTAGGAAAACCAAATAATGCACCTGTAGCAAATGCAAATGGTCCATATGTTGAAATAGAAGATATATCATTAACTTTTGACGGTTCAGGCTCTTTTGATGCAGATGGCGATGCATTAACTTATAGTTGGGATTTTGGTGATGGTTCAACAGGCATTGGTATAAATCCCAGTCACGCTTATAAAGCTGGTGGAACTTATACAGTTACTTTGATTGTGAATGACGGCAAAATTGATTCAGTGCCAAGTATTACAACTGCTACAATAACAGAAGTAAATGACGCTCCAGTTGCAAATGCAGGGCCTGATAAAACAGCTTTTGTTAATGGAATAATTACGTTTAATGGTAGTGGTTCTTACGATATTGATGGTAACATAAATTCATATGACTGGGATTTTGGTGATGGGGCAACTGGAACAGGTGTAACAACAACCCACGCTTATTCATCTTCTGGAAATTATATAGCCACATTAACAGTTACTGATAATGCTGGAGCAACAGGCTCGGACACATTACTAGTAATAGTTACAGAGCAAACTATGAAAGTTACAATAACAAAACACACTGTAAAACCTAGATGGGATAAAAATCTAAAGCTAGGGCATGTTGAAGTTCAGATTTCTTTTTTAGTTGACAATGGAAACTCAAACAAGATAGTGCTCAAAGAGGTTACTGACGAGCTAGGAACTTGGAGTTTAGAAAATTCTCAAGTTATAGTAACAATTAATGGCGTAAGGCGTGTATTGAGTCTAAGTATGGATGCAAATGGCGATGCAATAATAGATTTTGGAGCTAATGGAATAACTTTGAAGCAAGGCGACACAGTTGATATTACAAAATTGAAACTCATCAACAACCAAATAGGAAGCCATTCGTTAAAAGCGCAAATATTGGCAAATGGTATACTATTAGCATTTAATACAATGAATTTTAGCATTTAAAATAATATTTTTTATTTTTAATCAAGTTCTAAGTGATAATCAAAAATTATTTAAAGGAGTTTATCATAATCTGAGTTTGATTTAAAATGGAAGAGCAAAAAGAAGAGCCTGACGAGTATAACGACAAGGTAAAAGACGAAGACAAGGATGACTTGGAAGACAAAGACGAGGATGAAGACTACAAGGATGATGACAAGGACAAAGACGAGGATGAAGAAGACGAGGGCGATGAGGAATAGAGAATTTTGAAAAATTATCAAATTGTCAAAATTCTCTAAGAGAACTTTGAATGAAATTTAAAAAATAATGAATAATTCAAAGTTCTCAATAAGCAATTAATTTCAAATTTTTTCTAAATGGCATAACGCAAATTCGCCGAGAATTTGCGGGATTGAAAATTATCGGACTAAAGTCCAAGGTATTATACCGACAATTTTCAATAATAAGCTTTAAAAACAGGTTATGATTTTTGCTTCTTATGGATGAAATTATGATTACAGGCACGGTTGCGCTTGATACTATTCAGACACCCTTCGGAAAAGTCGAAAAAGCGCTTGGAGGCAGTGCGGCATACGCTTCTTTTGCCGCCAGTTTTTTTTCAAAGCCGAATATTTTGTCCGTGGTGGGCAATGATTTTCCGAAAGAATACATTGAACTGCTGAAGAAAAGGCAGATTAATCTTGACGGACTTCAGATAACCGGAAAAACTTTTCACTGGGAAGGTTTTTACGAATTTGATATGAATGAAGCCAAGACAAAAAAAACAGAGCTCAATTCTCTTGCAGATTTCAGGATAAAGATGCCTGAAAATTATAAAGAAACCAAATATGTTTTCCTGGCGAATATTGATCCGGATTTGCAGCTTGAAACCCTGAACCAGATAAAAAAGCCAAAATTTATTGTGATGGATACAATGAATTTTTGGATAAGCGGCAAGAAAAAATCTTTAATTGATTTGATAAAAAAAGTTGATGTTCTGCTTCTTAACGACGGTGAAGCAAGGCAACTGTTTAATACCGCTAGTCTGGTTAAAGCATCAAAAGAAGCCCTCAAATTAGGCCCAAAAGCGGTCATAATAAAAAAAGGCGAGCATGGCTCTTTGCTATTTACAAAAGACAAGCACTTTAGCGCACCTGGATATCCTTTGGAAGAAATAAAAGATCCAACCGGATGTGGTGATTGTTTTGGAGGGGCATTTATTGGATATCTTGCAAAAACAGGAGATTTAAGCGAATCTAACATGAGAAAAGCAGTTATTTATGGAAGCGTGGTTGCATCCTATAATGCAGAGGATTTCAGCTTGAATAGATTAAAGACATTAACAATGAGTGATATTGAGAAAAGATACAAAGAATTTAAGGATATAAGAGAATTCTAAAATTGATAATTAAGTTTTTGTGCAGACCATTGATCTATTTTTAATATAATAAACTTGGCAACATTGCTGATTTAAAAAAATTAATCTTTCCAGTATTGTTTTGTATTTGTAAAAATTTTGTCTTGAATTACTTTTCCCGTTACCGGCGAGCTGCTTGTCCCAGAAGAGCCTGAACTGGAAGAACCTGTAGTTGATGTTTGCTGCACTGTGCTATCATAGCAATTCTGGTCTATCCATTTCATGACATCCTGTTTTGTTATCTTCTTTATTGGCGGCTCTTTGTCCAAATCGCTTGGGTGCTTACCGAGATAAGCCAAAACAACTTCATCGTATGAATAAGATGGTTTCGTTGGTGTTGTGGATGGTGGCGTTGGTGTTGTCTTAGTTTGTGACGCTACAACATTTCCAAATATGCCTACGATTGAAGCTGTCTTTTTTGAAGATGATTTAGCATTTTTTGAAGAGGATTGTGCCTTTTCCGCTACGGCTGATTTGCTTGCAGCGCTGCCGTACTGCACCGAGTAATCTTGCCCTGGTAATGAGACTATAAGCAGGTTTTCCCTTGTCCATGCGAATACCTGTGAACCGCCGTCAGATACTACATAAACAAGATTTCCATCTATAGTCTGGGTGTAATAACTAACCCCTATCAATGCATTATTCAAAAATTCAAATAAGGCTTCCCTGCTTCCAAAAACATAAACAAATGCATTATTGCTTAACTCTCCAGTTGAATAATAAGCGCCGTAAATGTCATCAATACCTTGGGAGTTATATGATATATGTATGGCACTGGCACTTTCAAGCTTATACATTCCTATATCATTCAAAATGAGGTATTTGCCTGCCTTTTCCTTGTCTAAAACTGAAAATGAAGT
>ERZ1292640.1323-Hain-H43-02um-R1-1323-length-20519-cov-6_pt1 | contig 20519 bp, 18 predicted proteins | sample MGYA00564404_ERZ1292640 | MGnify/ENA primary metagenome ERZ1292640 (study PRJEB36523, sample SAMEA6512636) | groundwater metagenome | collected 2019-01-08 | study: AquaDiva: Metagenomics assemblies of 32 groundwater samples
CCCGCACGGCGGCGGCGGTCCCGGCATGGGCCCCATTGGCGTCGCGAAGCACCTGGCGCCATTCCTGCCCGGGCATCCGCTGGTGAACGTTCGTAGAGGCGCGTCTTCAGACGCGCCTGACCAAGCCATTCCACCCGTCTCGGCGGCGCCGTGGGGCAGTGCCAGCATCCTGCTGATCTCGTATGCCTACATCCGCATGCTCGGCGCGGCCGGCGTGACGGATGCGACGCGGTTCGCGATCCTGAACGCCAACTACATCAAGTCGCGCCTCGAGAAGCATTACGACGTGCTCTACACCCGCGAGAACGGCCGCGTGGCGCACGAGATGATCTTCGACCTGCGCGCGTTCAAGGCCAAGGGCGTGGAAGAAGGCGACGTCGCCAAGCGCCTGATGGACTATGGCTTCCACGCGCCGACGGTGTCGTTCCCGGTGCCTGGCACGCTGATGATCGAGCCGACGGAAAGCGAACCGAAGGCCGAACTCGATCGCTTCTGCGACGCGCTGATTGCCATTCGCCAGGAGATCGAGGAAGTGATCACCGGCCAGGTGGATTCGAAAGACAACGTGCTGAAGCACGCGCCGCACACGGCCGCGGCGGTGTCCGCGGACCACTGGCCGCATGCCTACTCCCGCGAGAAGGCTGCCTACCCGCTGCCGTGGGTGCGCGCCGGCAAGTTCTGGCCGAGTGTCGGGCGCATCGACAACCCATACGGCGACCGCAACCTGGTCTGCATCTGCCCGCCGATCGAAGCGTACTCGTAGGGCCGCCCGTTACGGGCGGCCGGTCGACATCGCTTCCGCCTGGCGCCGGTACTGCGCCAACAACTTCTTGGTGATGGGCCCGACCATCCCATCACCAATCTTCCTGTCGTCCACCTGGACGATGGGGACGATTTCCTTGGTCGTGCTGGTGAAGAACGCCTCATCGGCGCCAAACAGGTCCTGGTCGTTCAGCGGCGTCTCTTCGCAGCGGATGCCGATGCTGGCGCCCACCTCGATCGTGAACGCCCGCGTGATGCCGGCTAGCAGGCCCGCGTCGAGCGGCGGCGTCTTCACCACCCCCTTCGAGACGATGAACAGGTTCGACTGGGCGCATTCGGCCAGCTCGCCGCGATAGTTGCGGAAGACGGCCTCGGCCGCACCGGCGCGAATGGCCTGCTGCATGCCGAGCGCGTTGTTGATCAGGTTGTTGCTCTTGATCAGCGGCGACACCGATTCCGGATGATTGCGGATGATGTCTTCGACCATCACCACCTTGATGCCGTGCTCGTAGTGCCCCGCGGGGGTCGGCGGGAGGGGCTTGGCGATGATCACCAGCGACGGGAACGGGCACGCCGCCGGGTCGTAGGTGATCTCGCCGACGCCGCGGGTCAGCAGAATGCGGACGTAGGCTTCACCAGCCGCGCCCAGGCCCGCCGCCTTCATCGTCTCGAGGCACCGGCGTTCGACTTCCTCGTCCGAGAACGGGACCTCCAGCCCAATGCGGGCCGCCGACGCCCGCAGTCGCGCCTGGTGGCGGTCGAACAGGAACGGCTTGCCGCGATAAGTCCGGAACACTTCGTAGACCCCTTCCCCGTAGAGAAAGCCGTGGTCGTACACCGGAATGACGGCGTGGGCGGCGTCGGTGACCACGCCGTTGACGTTGACGTATGCACTCATCGAGGAGCAGCATATTCCACGCCGGTGCTGTGGTGCTAGAGTGCTGAAGTGCTGAAGTGCTGAAGTGCTGAAGTGCTGGAGTGCTGGGGTGCTGGAGTGCAGACTGAATGCGAATTCTGAACGCTGAGCAAATGCGAGAGGCCGACCGCCGGACCATCCAGGATATCGGTCTGGCCTCGCTGGTCCTCATGGAGAACGCCGGCCGGCAGGTCGTTGCCGCGATCGAGTCCCTTTATCCCGACCTCGGGGAGCGCCAGGTCGCCATCGTTTGCGGCAAGGGCAACAATGGCGGCGATGGGTTCGTGGTGGCGCGCACTCTGCAGCAGCGCGGCGTGGATGTCTCGGTGTTCGTCATCGGCAAGGTCAGCGAGATCAAGGGCGATGCGCGGATCAACCTGGAGATCCTCGGGCGCATCGGCCAGACGGTCGTCGAGGTCGCCGACGAGACCGCGTGGGAGCTGCACGGCACGGAGATCACCAGTCACGATTTGATCGTCGACGCCATGTTCGGGACCGGCTTGACGGCGCCGCTGACCGGTTTCTACGAGACGGTAGTCGCCGACCTCAACGAGGGTGGCGTGCCGATCGTGTCGATCGACATGCCCTCCGGGATGTCGGCCGATACCTGCGACCTGATCGGCGACGCCATTGATGCCACCGTGACCGTCACGCTTGGTGCTCCCAAGCTGCCGCTGGTGCTGCCGCCGGCCGAGTCGAAGTCGGGGGAGGTCGTGGTCGCCGACATCGGCATCCCCGCGGATGTCTTCGACCAACTGGACGGGCCGCACATCGAGTTGCTGACGCGTGAGCAGATGCGTCCGCTGATTCCGGCGCGTGCGGTCGATGCGCACAAAGGCGACGTCGGCCGCGTGGTGGTGGTCGCCGGCTCGGTGGGGAAGTCAGGTGCGGCCGTGCTGTGCGCGCACGGCGCCATGCGCTCGGGCGCGGGACTGGTGACCGTCGCCTCGCCCCGGTCGTGCCAGGCCACCATTGCCGCCCATGGGGCCGAGTACATGACCGAGGGGCTGGACGAGACTCCCGACGGCACCGTGCACTTTGCCGCCGCGGCCGCGGTGCTGGCGATCGATGCCGACGTGATTGTCGCGGGCCCCGGCCTGGGGCGCGGCGAGGGCGTCACGACATTTGTCCGCGAGTTGCTGGACAAGTACGACGGCCCGCTGGTGCTCGACGCCGACGCGCTCAACGCCTTTGACGACGAGCCGTCTTTGCTGGTCGGCCGCGAGGGCCGCGACGTGATCATCACGCCGCATCCGGGGGAGATGGCGCGGCTGGTCGGCTGCAGCGTGGAAGATCTCCAGGCCGATCGCATCGGCATTGCCACCGACTTCGCGAAGCGCCACAAGCTGTACGTGGTGCTCAAGGGCTACCGCACGCTGGTGGTCACGCCGGATGAAAAGGTGTTCGTGAATCCCACCGGCTGCGCCGGCATGGCCACCGGCGGCACCGGCGACGTGCTCGCCGGCATGCTGGCCGCGTGGCTGGGGCAACTGCTGGATGCGGAGGCCGCGTGCCGGCTGGCGGTGTATCTGCACGGCTCGGCCGGAGAACTGGCCGATGCCGACAACGGCGAAGTGTCGATGACCGCCGGCGATTTGGTCGATCACATCGGCGATGCCGTGCTTGAACTGACCGCGCGCCGCCGCGTCGCAACCAAAGCAGCAGAATAGAACCGTTCAGAACACTTCAGAACCTCCCAGAACCTCTCCCGTGGTCTACGAATCCAGCTCAGAATCCGACACCCGCGCCATTGCGGCGCGTCTCGCGGCGGAACTGCAGCCCGGCGCGGTGTTGTTGCTGTCGGGAGATCTCGGCGCGGGGAAGACGGCGTTCACGAAAGGCCTGGCCGCAGGGCTCGGCATCGATCCGGGTGAGGTGACCAGTCCGACCTTCACCCTCGTCCACGAATACCGTGGCGGCCGACTGCCGCTGGTTCATGTCGATCTCTATCGATTGGAGAAGGTCGATTTGGACGAGTTAGGCATGGATGCCGACCTGGCCAATCAGGGCGTGCTCGCCATTGAGTGGTCGGATCGTCTGACCCGGCTGCCGGCGGGTGCCGTATCGGTGCAGATCGTCGCAGCCCGCGAGGATCTGCGGGTGATCACGATCACCACATAACGATCGTGGCGCCGCGTGGCTCCTAAATTGAATCAACACTGGATCCACGTTCGCGGCCGGCCGCGCCGGCATGATGCCGGCCAATAGGAGCCTTTGCGTGGATAGGATTGAGAGAGGGTTGGCGACGCCACGGCCGGGGGCCGGGGGCCGGGCTGGGACCGGGTTCTAGCGCAGGCTGACGGGCCGGATGGCCGGTTCCGAGAGCGTGGGCGCTCCGCTCGATGCTTTCAGGGCATCCGACGGCGCCTGCGGGGCGTCGGCCTGGAAGAGCAGCATCAGCAGGAACGTCAGCACCAGGGAGATGCCAGCGGCGACCGCCAGTCGGCGTGCGAACGTCATGCCCGGGTCATTTTGCATATCGCGTGCCTGATATCGGCACGCAACCTGGCAGGGGATAGGGCGGCGGAAGCGGAAACTTGGTGCGATTGTGACACGCCCAATGTAAGTAATTCCCCACGCGCCGGCTTGTCCGCCGAAGCGCGGAGCGCGGAGGTGGAAGGCGCGCCCCACGAGCGGCGAAGCCGCGAGCCCGACGAGGCGCAAAGCGCCGAGCCGCACGAGTGTCGAAGGCACGAGCCCCACGCGGGCCAAAGGCCCGCGCCCTATTCCACCCGGTAGTTCGGCGCTTCCTTCGTAATCGTCACGTCGTGCACGTGGCTTTCGCGGAAGCCGGCATTGGTAATCCGGATGATCTCCGCGTCGCGCTGCAGGTCGGGGATGGTCGCGGCGCCGCAGTAGCCCATGCCGGCGCGCAGGCCGCCCATCAACTGGTGCACCACCATCGACATGCTGCCCTTGTGCTGCACGCGGCCCTCGATGCCCTCGGGCACCAGCTTCTCCATGCTCGGTTTGCCGGCCGGGCTGGTGCCGCTTTCCAACTCGAAGTCGTCCTGGAAGTAGCGGTCGCGGCTGCCCTTGCGCATGGCGCCGATCGAGCCCATGCCGCGGTATTCCTTGAATGTGCGGCCCTGATACAGGATCAATTCGCCCGGGCTCTCGTCGGTGCCGGCAAACAGGTTGCCGGCCATTACGCAGCTGGCGCCCACGGCGAGCGCCTTGACGACGTCGCCCGAGGTGCGGATGCCGCCATCGGCAATCACCGGGATGTCGTGCTTCGCGGCCGCGGCCGCGCATTCGGCAATCGACGAAATCATCGGCATGCCGATGCCGGCGACGATGCGGGTGGTGCAGATCGAGCCGGCGCCGATGCCGACCTTCACGGCGTTGACGCCAATCTTGATCAGCGCCTCGGTGGCGGCGGCCGTCGCGACGTTGCCGGCAATCAGGTCGAGGTCGGGGAACGCCTGGCGGATCTGCCTGACGATGTCCATCACGCCCTGCGAGTGGCCGTGGGCGGTATCGACGATCAGGACGTCAACGTGGGCCTTGACCAGCGCCTCGGCGCGATCGAGGGTGTCGCGGGCGATGCCGACCGCGGCGCCGGTGCGCAGGCGGCCGAGCGAGTCCTTGCACGCGTTCGGGTACTTGATCGCCTTCTGGATGTCCTTGACGGTGATCAGGCCCTTCAGCCTGAAATCCTTGTCGACCACCAGGAGCTTTTCGACCTTGGCATGGTGCAGGATCTCGCGCGCCTGGTCGAGCGTGGTGCCGACCGGCACCGTGATCAGCTTGTCTTTGGTCATCACCTCCGACACCGGCCGCGCGGTGTTGGTCTCGAAGCGGAGGTCGCGATTGGTGAGAATGCCGACCAGCCGGCCTTCCTTGCTGCCGCCTTCGGTGATCGGCACGCCCGAGATTCGGTACTTCTGCATCAGCTCGAGCGCCTCGCGAATCAGGGCGTCCGGCGCCACCGTGATCGGGTTGACGATCATGCCGCTCTCGGAGCGCTTGACGCGGTCGACTTCGAGCGCCTGCTGCTCGATCGACAGGTTCTTGTGGATGATGCCCATGCCGCCCTGTTGCGCCATGGCGATGGCCATCTCCGACTCGGTGACGGTGTCCATCGCCGCGCTCAGCAGCGGCACGTTGAGCTTGATGTTCCTGGTCAGGCGGGTGGTGACATCGACCTGGGCCGGCAGCACCGTCGAGTGCCGCGGCACCAGCAGGATGTCGTCGAACGTCAGCGCGGTCCGGAGTCCGGCTTCCAGGGATGAGGCAACGCGTTCTTTAATCTGAGTCATCTGTGTAATCTGCGGCCCTGGATATCAATCTGCGGCCCTGGCTGTGAATCTGCGTCATCTCCGTTCAGGCGCCGTGACACTTCTTGAACTTCTTGCCGCTGCCACACCAGCACGGGTCGTTGCGGCCAACCTTTGGTTCGTCGCGCTTCACCGTCTTGATCGGCGCATCGTCGCCGCCGACGCGGGCAGGCCTGCCCTGAGCGGAGTCGAAGGGGGCGCGTTCCTGGGTCAGGTCGTCGGGTCCGCCCGCGGGCGCGGCCGCCGGCTGGGTGAACAGCGACGGCCGTTCCTGCGCCGGGTTGTTGTAATTGAGCGCCGCCGGCTTGCGCGGCGCGGGACGCACCGGGGCCGCCAGCACCGGCTCGCCGCCCTCGCGCTCGACCACCGGCTTGAGCCACCACAGGTAGCGGACGATCTCCTCCTCGATGCGGTGGCGCATGTCCTGGAAGAGCGCGAAGCTCTCTTTCTTGTACTCGACCAGCGGATCGCGCTGGCCGTAGCCGCGCAGGCCGATGCCTTCCTTGAGGTGGTCGAGCGAGTAGAGGTGGTCCTTCCACTGCTGGTCGACGATCTGCAGCATCAGGTCGCGTTCGACCTTGGTCAGGATCTCGCGGGGGACGATGTTCTCCTTGTCGACGTAGCGGGCGACGACCTTGGCCCACAGCGCGCCGCGCACTTCGTCGGCGCTCATCTCGTTGTACTTCAGCGCCGCGAAGTCGTCGTCGCCGAGCGCGAACAATTGGCCGATTTCGCGCTGCAGGGCGGGCAGGTCCCACTCGTCGGGTTCGACGTCGGGACCGATGAACTCCTCGATCTTCTCGTCGAACAGGTCCTCGGCCGTCGCCATCACGTAGCCGCGGATGTCGCTGACTTCGTCCTCGGCGAGATGAATCTTGCCCTCGAGAATCTCGCGGCGCAGCGTATACACGCTCTCGCGCTGCTTGTTCATCACGTCGTCGTATTCGAGCAGGTGCTTGCGGACGGCAAAGTTCTGCGCTTCGACCTGCTTCTGGGCGCGCTCGATGGCGCGGCTGACCATGCCGTGCTCGATCGGCACGCCTTCTTCCATGCCGAGGCGCTGCATCAGGCCCGAGATGCGGTCGGAGCCGAAAATGCGCATCAGGTCGTCTTCGAGCGACAGGTAGAAGCGCGACGAGCCCGGGTCGCCCTGGCGGCCGGCGCGGCCGCGCAACTGGTTGTCGATGCGGCGGGCTTCGTGCCGCTCGGTGCCGATGATGTGCAGGCCGCCCAGGTTGACCACCTGCTTGTGCTCGTCTTCGCACTGGCGCTTGAAGTGCGTGAAGATGCGATCCCAGTCGGCGCGCTTGACGCGATAGAAGCTGTCGATGTGAAAGAAGTTGACGAACTCGTCATCGTCGACGTACTTCTCTTCGCCCTTGAGCACCTTCTCGGCGACGCCCTCGTTCAGGCTCTGCTGGCGCGCCATGTACTCGGGATTGCCGCCCAGCAGGATGTCGGTGCCGCGGCCCGCCATGTTGGTGGCGATGGTCACGGCGTCCTTGCGGCCGGCCTGCGCCACGATTTCGGCTTCCTGCGCGTGGTACTTGGCGTTGAGCACGATGTGCTTCGTGCCCTTCTTCTTCAGCATGTTCGAGAGCCGCTCGGACTTCTCGATCGAGACGGTGCCGACCAGCGCCGGGCGTCCCTCTTCCTGCCGCTTGATGATGTCGTCGACGATCGCCGCCCACTTCTCGCCCTCGGTGCGGTAGACCAGGTCGGGTTCCTCGATCCGCTGCATCGAGCGGTTGGTGGGAATCACCATCACGTCGAGCTTGTAGATCTTGGCGAACTCCGGCGCCTCGGTCTCGGCGGTGCCGGTCATGCCCGACAGCTTGCTGTACTTGCGGAAGTAGTTCTGGAAGGTGATGGTCGCGAGCGTCTGGTTCTCGCGCTCGATCTTGACGCCTTCCTTGGCCTCGACGGCCTGGTGCAGGCCATCGCTCCAGCGGCGTCCCGGCATCAGGCGGCCGGTGAATTCGTCGACAATGACGACGCCGCCGTCCTTGATCATGTACTGCACGTCGAGCTTGTAGTGGACGTGCGCGCGCAGCGCCTGCTGGACGTGGTGGAGCAGCGGCATGTTGGCCGGGTCGTAGAGTCCGCCGGGCTGCATCCGGTGCGACAGCAGCTGTTCGGCCTTCGCCATGCCGGTTTCGGTCAGCGTCGCAGTCTTGTTCTTCTCGTCGACGATGTAGTCGCCCGAGGCCTCGAGGCGTTCGCGATCCTCGCCCTTGGTCTGGCCCTGGTGCACTTCGCCGCGCGTCAGCTTGGGAATGATGCGGTCGACCTCGTAGTAGAGGTCGGTGGATTCCTCGGCCGGGCCCGAAATGATCAGCGGCGTGCGCGCTTCATCGATCAGGATGCTGTCGACTTCGTCGACGATCGCGAAGTGATGGCCGCGCTGGACCATCGCGCCGAGATCGAACTTCATGTTGTCGCGCAGGTAGTCGAAGCCGAACTCGTTGTTGGTGCCGTAGGTGATGTCGCAGCCGTAGGCGACCTGGCGCTGTTGATCGTTCAGGTCGTGCTGGATCACGCCGACGGTCATGCCGAGGAAGCGGTAGAGCCGGCCCATCCACTCCGAGTCGCGGCGGGCGAGGTAGTCGTTGACGGTGACGACGTGGACGCCCTTGCCGGCGAGGGCGTTGAGGTACGCCGGCAGCGTTGCCACCAGCGTCTTGCCTTCACCGGTCTTCATTTCGGCGATGGTGCCCTGGTGCAGGACCATGCCGCCGATCAGCTGGACGTCGTAGTGCCGCATGTTGAGGATGCGGCGGCCGGCCTCGCGGACGACGGCAAACGCCTCGGGCAGCAGGTCATCGACGGTGTCGCCGCCGGCGATGCGAGCCTTGAACTCCGCCGTCTTGGCCTTGAGCTGCTCGTCGCTCAGGGTCTTGATGCGGGCTTCGAATTCGTTGACCTCGGCCACGCGCGGGCGCAGCTTCTTCAGGTCGCGATCGTTTTGACTGCCGAGGACTTTGGTAAGGAGCTGGCCAAACATGTTGGGAAAAAGGCGGAATGCCTATCTCCCGATTATAGCTTTAGTTGCCGCTGGCGCGGCGGGGGTTGAGCAGGAGCTGGAGCGGGTTGAGAATGCGGCCGTTGGCGCGCACCTCGTAGTGCAGGTGCGAGCCGGTCGTGCGACCGGTGGCGCCGACCAGGCCCAGCAGGTCGCCGCGCTTGACGTCCTGTCCGTCACGCACCTTGAACGCCGAGAGGTGGCCGTAGCGGGTCTCGATGCCGAAGCCGTGGTCGATGACGACGAGGTTGCCGTAATTGCCGGCCATCGCGGCGTTGGTCACCTTGCCGTCGGCGGTGGCGTAGACCGGGTCGCCCTTGTCGGCCGAGATGTCCAGGCCGGGGTGGAAGTCCTTCTCACCGGTGAGCGGATCGGCGCGGTTGCCCATGCTCGACGACAGCCAGCCATGGGTCGGCCAGATGGATGGCGTGGCGGCGGCGAGCGAATTGCGCTTGTCGACGTTGGAGCGCACGGTCTGCAGGCGGCTCTCGAGGCCCTGCAGCAGGTCCTTGAGCATGCTGAAGGTATTCTCGGGCGACGACAATCCCGGGGTGAGGCTGGTCAGCGCCTCGCCGGCGCCGGGGCCGCCCATTGCGCGGTTCCTGACCACCGCCGGCAGCTTGTCCATCGAGTTCTGCAGCGCCGGGTCGAGTGCGGCCTTGGCGCCCAGGTCCGACATGGTCGTCTGCAACGCGACGATCTGGCCGGCGAGCGTTTCCGTGGCGGCGCGGTAGTTGGCGTTCTCGAGTTCCAGCGTGGCGTGTGAGGTGTACAGCTGGGCGACGTCGTACTTGGACTTGAATGCCGCGCCGATGCCGACGAGCATCGGCAGTCCCGTGGCGATCGACACCACAGCCACCGCCGCCTTCACGCTGATCGTGAAGCGACGCACCACGCCCGTGGTGCGGTCAGCGAGAACAATCGTGTAACGCTTCGAGAGCATCAAGTACCTGATTAATGTTGGGTTTCCCGTCGTTCGACGCGAATCCGTAAGGCTAGCACGACCACTCCAAAAAGCCGAAGCCGAAATTGCTGGAGTGTGCAGACTTTCGCCTTGTGATCGTCTTACCAGCCTGCCACGCGGCCGGCACGTTCATGTACCCATGTAATTCTTGAGCCAGATCCCGGTGAGGTACTTCAGCCCCTGCATGTAGACGTTGTCATTGTTGTTGTGCTGGATGCAGATCGGGAAGATGTAGACCGCGTTCGAGCCGGCGGCGACCGTCTTCGCTTGTGTCCCGGAAATGACATGCCCCCCGACCAGCTGACTCCCGCAGGCAAATCCGTTCGACTGGTACGAGGTGCAGATGATGGGGTAGACGCCGAACTGTCTCGCCCACAACTGTAGCCATGTCAAGCCGGCGATCTTCGGGTCGTTCGTGCTGCCGATCACGTTGGCGAACGCCTCTCCGTAACTGAGGGTGACCTCGCCACCAAACACCGATTCGATGGTCAGCACCTGGGCACCGGGTCCGTAGTCCCTGCCTGGCTCGTGCAACCCCTGGAACTCGCCATCGCGATAGACGACCAGGAAAGCCTGGTGCTCCTCGACGGAGAACACGGGGGCGTGTTTGCGCACCTGGACGATCAGCGAGGGCTGAGCCTGCAGTGCCGCAATGACGCGGCTATTGACCGTCCGGAGGACGTCCGTGAACACCTCCCGAAGGCCGGGGGTCAACGGGGTCGTATAGTTCCAGCCGGGATTGGCCGTCAATTCGTCATCGACGAATCCGCTCGCAACACGCTGCTGGCAATACTCGGTGGTGCCCTCGGGCACGGTCGTCAGGCACATGCTGCGGGCCGAGTGGAAGTCGACGCCCGGCACGGTGATGACGCGCCGGTGCGGGTCATAGGTGTACTCAAAACTAAACCAGCCCAGCAGCCGGCGTCCACCAACCTTGTGCGCGACGCCGAGATCGACCGGCGTCGACCTGGCGGCGTGCGTGCCCTCCTCGAGCTGAAACACCAACGAATGCTCGCCGGCCGGCAGCACGACGAACTCGTTCTGGTAGGGGAACGGCAGCGAGAAACGAATGTCCAGGTTCAACATGAAACCTCTTGCTGATGATCTCAGCGCGCGTAAGTAAGGCGGCGGCCCGTTGGCGGCGTCCCGGGTCACGGACGCCGCCAACGAAATCGCCAGCAGCGGCGGCAGGGTGGCAGGGCTACGGCGCGGTCGGGGAGTAGTTGTACTCGACCGTGGTGTACGTGTAGTCGTAGGACTGTTGCTCGACGCTGCCACAATTGACGCCGACGAACCAGGTGGACACTGAGGCGGACGAGTAGACGTACTGGAACGACGTCACCGGAACGTTGAGTACCGGCATCACCGAGATCAAACCGATGATCGTGCCGAAAGTCGACGTGACAGTGCTGCCCTTGGTCTGCGCTTGCACGTCACCCATCTCGGTCGTGAGGTAGGTCAGAAGCGGCGCCACGTCGCCGCCCAGCCCACCGAGCACGGCGGCGAAGAACTCGCCGTTGATCGTGACCGCCGTCCCAGAGCCCTGCTGCGTGTCCTGGCTGACCGCAGTCATGCCCATGCCATCGATGGTGTTCATGGCCTCGGTCATCGCGGCCTGGTCGAGCAGATACAGACCGTTCACGACCGTCTGGCCGCTGGTGCTCAACACGGCTGCCTTGATGGTGGTCGACATGCCGAGCGCCTTCTCGAACGCTTTCGTCACGGCGGCGGTCACGTCCGGCGGCCAACTGCTATCGACATATGCGAACAAGAAATCGGAACCTGGCGCGTGCAGCCACTTGCCGCTATCGGTCAGCGTCACCAAGTAACTGGGTTGGCGCCGGCGAGGTGCGATCAGTCCCCGGCGACGCTTGCGACTAAGCACGACGATCTCTCTGTCCACGACGGCCTCTCTGTTCATGACTCCTCCTGTCGCCGATGGTCTCCGTAACGTCGCTGGGGCCCGCCACCAACCCGCGCGGCGGCAGATGACCGACGCACGCAACGGCTAATCGGCCCAGCTACTTGGCGCTGTGCGGTGCTTTGTACCTGCGTCCTGCGCCCTCCGCAAGATGGCCAAAACGCTCATCGCCCGCGCGCAGAGTGTGAGCGCGCCAAGCCGACGGGCACGTCCCAAAGCGACGACGAAAGGACCGGTTGAAGTGGCTCAAGTCGCTCATCCCGACAGCTTGCGCTGCCGCTCGAACGGTGACAGTCGCTGCGCTCAGGAGCGTTGCGGCCCGTTCGAGCCGCAGGGTCTTCAGATAGCGCATGGGCGCGGAGCCACAATGTGTGTGAAACAGGCGGCGCAGGTGCGCACACGATACGCCGACCTCCCGCGCCAGTTCTTCAGCCGACCAATCCCTGGAGAGCCGCGTATCGAGCAGGTCCCTCGCTCGTTCAAAGGCCGGGTGGCGCGCCCGCGAAGGCTCGTCGGTCGCGCTCATCGGCAAGTCCCGACCGATGCCGGCCGCCAGAGATTCCTGAGCAACGTTGAGGAGTCCTGGTTCGCCGTTACATCTGAGCTAGACGTCCCGAGGCGGCATTCCTCTCAACAACTGCACCGCTGACGGCAGGCGCGTTGCCTTGCTCCAGAAAGGCCCTCAGAGCAGAGCGGAGACCGGCCGGAGGCAGGGAAGTGCGCAGGCACCTGGCCGATCGCTCCGAGGTGAGCGGGCCGGAGTCTTCAGACCGTTGCTGATTGAGAGTTGCGGCCGCCAGGCCCGACGGGTGAGCAGGGCCGAGAGGACGATGCGCCGCGCCGACAGGTGCAGGCGCTCGGCGGAGCGCTCGAGGGTTACGGCGGGAGTCTGCCGGCTATGGGCTAGAATCGCATTTACGAATCATGGCCGGGATCGAAGTTCCTGACGGAGGCGCGTTTCACCCAGAAGCGGCCGGCGGTGACGCCTTCAATAGCCGCGTCGGGCGTGGCGTGGCCGATACCCTGCTCGGCATCATTACCGCCCGATCGGGGGTCAAGACCATTTGCGATCTCGGCTGCGGCAATGGATACCTGGCGGGTCAACTCGGTGCACGAGGCCATACCGTGCTGGGGATCGACGCCTCTGACACTTACCTCGACGCCGCACGCAGGCACAATAGCAGCGCGCGGGTGACATATCTCACAGCCTTGATCGATGCAGATTTGGTGCGCCGGCTGGCTGAAACGCACGAGCCCTTCGATTTCGTGGTGTCGAGCGACGTCATCGAACACCTGTACGATCCGCTGGAGTTCCTGCAGACAGCGCGCGCGCTGCTCAAGCCCGGTGGCATCGCCGTCATCGGCACGCCGTATCATGGCTATCTGAAGAATGTGGCGATCAGCGTCACCGGGAAATGGGACGTCCATCACAGCGTCCACTGGCACGGCGGTCACATCAAGTTCTTCAGCATATCGTCGTTGCGGAACATGCTGATGCAAGCGGGATTTTCCGAGCCGCGATTTCATTACTACGGGCGATTCCCGGGCTTTTGGAAAAACATGATTGCGGTAACTCGGAAACCAGCCGTCTGACGATCCTGCAATTTCCCTTTCAGAACGTGATTCCGCTAAAGTTTCGCTCTGTGTTCGGTAATCATTGCCGCCGACATCAGCGACATCAAAGCCTGTTCCTATCGTCCACTTTGGGCCCCAATAGGGAACTGTCTCATGGCTAACGGTAGCGATCGCCCCAGAACAGTGGCCGCACTCGCCGCTGCGGCCTCTCCTTTACTTATTCATCCGGTGCTGATTTGGACGCTCCGGAGAGCAGAGGCTGTCTGGCCTTCGCTGGAAAGCCCCAGTACTGCGACCACCATCGATATCGCGTTGCCGGTCATTTGTGCCGTGATCGGCTTCGCGCTCATAACCGGCGTGACGAAGCGCTGGCGACCGTTGTTCGGACTGGTTTATGTTTCGATCATGGCTGCCGCAGTGCTTTATTCCTCGGTCATGTTGTTCAGCTATGCTTGGAGGGACTATCCGTGATTCTGGCGTCCTGCTGAACGGGGCTTCCGCAAACGGCTGGCAGCGACCTCGTTACCGGCCCGGTCGCCTTTTGTTCGGATACGCCGATCATGGTGCCTGTTCGCCGTCCACAAACCGATATTGCAGGGCCTCCATCAAGTGCTCAGTGGCAATGGCCTCGGCGCCGCCCAGGTCGGCAATGGTCCGCGCGACGCGGATGATGCGGTGGAAGCCGCGGGCTGAGAGGTGCAGGCGCTCGGCGGAGCGCTCGAGCAATCGCCGGCCGGCGATGTTGATCGGCGCGTGCTTCTTCAACTCCGTCCCGGCCAGGTGCGCGTTGACGCGCGCGCGGGCCCCGCGACCGAGCTGACGCGCGCGGGCCGCGAGCACCCGCGCCCGAACCGCGGCGGACGATTCGCCGGGCGGGCCTTCGGTCAGGGCTGTGATCGGCACCGCCTCGACCTCGACGATCAGGTCGAGGCGATCGCGCAGCGGACCGGAGAGCCGCCCGCGGTAGCGCGCCGTCTGCTGCGGCGTGCACTTGCAGCCGCGTTTCGGATCCCCTTGGTAGCCGCACGGACACGGGTTCATTGGCGGCAATCAGGACGAAGCGCGCCGGGAACACCACCGACAACCCGCACTTGGTTCTGCGCACCTATGCTGGTGTCCGCTTGAAAGGAGTCGTGGTTCAGGGCTTGACGAGCCCCCCAGCGTCGCTGCTGACGGAACGATTCCGGGAGCGCTGATCGAATGGAACGTCGAGTCGGCCAACCGGATACTTTCACTCGACGGGTACCGAAAAGTCGCGCTCCACGAGATCGGACACACGCTGGGCTTGCACGAAAACCGGTTCGATGGCCCTTATGAGAATCCCAGCGGGACTAACGGCACATCAGTAATGAACGGAATGGGTGGTCCAAGTGACATGGCAGGTTGGATGTCAATGGTAGTGACGCCCTGTGATCGCGACCGCGCTGAAGCGGCAGCTTCACGACCCTGGCCACCACAGTGACAAAGTTAGTATCAGGAGCCCGAGGATGACCTTAACAACGATGTCGACAGTGCTTCTCTTGGTCTGCGCTCTCGCGGAGGGGGTTCCGTTTCAAGGGACGCAACCGGTCGGTATTACAGAGCGAGTCATTATCCGCGATGGAACCCCGATTCCTTCACGGATTCGACCGGACGACAAGGTCGTGGTCATAGAACGGCTGACCGGGCCTCCGCTCGTCGTCAATCCAATCAATCCTGACTCTCCGCAGGAAGAGCTGATGGAACTGGCAAGTTACGGAGACATCCTCGTTGTCGATTCAGTCACGGCTCAGAGCAGCCTGTCCGACGGAGACGCATGGATTACCACCCGAGTCAAGGGACGAGTGGCCAACGTCCTCAAAGCGAAGCAATCTGCCAGAACGGAGGGTGAGTCGATCGAGTTCGAACTCGATGGCGGCGAGGTGGTTGTTGGCGCCGTGACCGTTCGAGCCGGTGTGGTTCCGGTCTTTCGACAGTCGCGCTACTTGGTTGCGTTTACGTTCAATGCCTTGGCGAGGTCGTTGGTCGTGACAAAACTAATGGCAATTGACGCCGATGGCACCCTTCGCTCCTACGAGCGCACCGGTAGCCAGGCACCTTTGTCCAGCGCGCTTCATGGCATGAACATAACCGACGTACTGTCTCAGCTGAAGAGGCCGAAGTAGTTCAATTTCTGGCACGGCCCTCGCACCGGATCGAGGCCGCCGTCATAGGGGATTTGCTCTGGTTAACGCAGGCTCATGGCGCCCTCGCCGGCGGACTGGCGTCGGCGCAGCCGCTGACGACGGCGTCGGTCACCACGTGGGGCAATCTCAGAGTGCCCTGGCGGGTCATTCCGGACCTGGCCGGCAGCGTGTTTGCGACCGTCGTCAACCAGGACATCTGCACGAGCGACCTCACGCCGGACCGGATTCTGCGCGTCGACGCGTCGGGGGCGGTGACGGCGTACCTCAACACCGACGGGTTGGACATCGAATTAACCGGGAGCGCGGGGGCGATGTTCCCCTCGCCGTTCCAACAGCCAGGGCCGACGGTGGCGAAGGATGTCGCGACCCTGTCGACCTTGTGGACGGCGCCGGGAACGGCGGCGCCGGTGCACCCCCTGGATGACCGTGGGGTGTCGCTGGCCGACGGCACCGTGCTGGACGCGACGGGCGCCGTGGTGACGGCTGGCGCGCTGACCTTACAGGTGCCGGCATCGGTGGTGCGGGACGGGGAGCACATGGGCACGCGGTACGATCAGGTGCTGCAGCAGAATGTGATCGTCTCGGCGGCGAGTCCGCTCCCGGCCAGGGGCAAGTTGGCGTTTGCGTGGGGGGGGATGCGGGGCAGGGGAGTCCGTTTGGTAGTGCGTCGTATGTCACGTGCGACGCGGTGTTGCCGAAGCCGGAATGGAAATCTCTCGCGCCGGGCTCAAATTCGAACTCGTTCGCGGCTGGACTGATTCAGGCCGCCGGCCTTCCCACGCCTCGTATGCCACGAGCGATGTTCAGGCTGTTTCCTGGGTGGGCAACGCCGGTTCCGCTTGATAAATTTCAGTAGATGGAATGACCATGACCGCAAATCGCGAAGTGACCGAGAGTAACAGCGTTCTACGCTTTGCTATCTGGGCGGTAATCGCTGCGACTGTCAATATTTTGCTCGGCAAGGCCTCAATAATGGCAGCAGATGGCTTTCCAGACGGACCAATCCGGACCACGCTCCAGTTGGGCATGATCGCCAGTTTTGCTATTGGTCTGACGCTGCTGGACCGAGGCTACCGGAGAAAAACCATCCCGATTACGCCCCTGTACATCACCGGCATACTTTGCTATGTATTCGTGCTCTTTTTCGTGTTCGTTCGAATGCTGTTTCTTGCCGCTGTGGCTCGGGGCAACTTGGACTTGTGATCTCGGAGGCACATGTGCCGGAGACAAGTATGTCGAGAGAGCCGGTCTCAAGTTTGGGCAGTCTGGGCGGAGTCGCCGAGAAATGGTTTACTGAAAACGGCGACGTTCCTCCGGCGCATGACGACGCTGGCGCTGGGCCTGCGCAATCCGGCGCCGGAGTTGGGCGGCGGCTGGATGGGCAACAGCGCGGCCGGGCTGCGTGTCGTCGTCGGGACGATTGATGGTGCCACGCACTGGAATGCGACCCGCCGAGAAGTGTTCTGGAACGGGGAGGAGCAGTATGGGCAGGGCAATCGGCACCAGAATCTGGCGCCGCGCAAACCAGGCCAGGGCATTTTTTGCGAAGTCCCACAGGGCGTACGAGGATTGGTTCAGCCTCATACGATACCAACATGTCTCACTAAGAATCGTGCCGGCCAACCAGCAGTACTGGTCGAACCGTCTAGGAAGCAGCTTCGACAAACTAGACCAGTACGACAACCGCTATTTCACTTTCGGTGCGGGTCCTCCCAATGGTGACACAGGAGGCTGCTCTCCAACGGGGCCCTTGACGAGCGCACCGAATCGCGTGGCAGACCTCAACACCGCTCCCTCGTTTCCCTTGGAGAAGCTGTCATATCGGCCCTCAACGGAAGACGAATTGATCGAGAAAATGTTGGCGCGCGATCAGGCGTACGACGACAACTTGCTCTATGCTTGCTTCCCCGAGAACAACGACGGGTACTACAACTCCAACTCGTTCGCGGCGGGCTTGATCAATGCCGTCGGTCTGCCCCTCCCGCGTCGACCGAGTTCCTTTCCGGCTCTATATCCTGGCTGGCGAAAACCTATTCCGAACAACCTCTTTTACTGAGCATTACTGATGAACGAGCATGACGTGACGTCGAGACCTGCCAAGACCACAGGCATCATCCCAGACTTGCTGCTCGCCGGGAGCATCACTCTGGCCCTTGGGTTGGTGTTGATGATTGTCCTCGAAGCTATGCTCGCGGCCTTCTGGGCTGATTTGACCGCCTTTGCACTCAGCATCGGCGTGGGGCTGGTGCTGCTTGCCAGGGGCCGAGGTTCATACATTATTCCCGTCAGTGCTCTCTACGTGCTCGTGATGTTCGTTCTTCTGATGTTGGTCCAGTTCGGATTGGCTGCCCGCGCGGGACGAATTGAATTCTAAGCGACCACTGTGCCAGGCGCGACCTGGGTCTCGAGCGATCCTGCGATCGTCTCGCTGTCGACGGACGATCCGCCGGTCCTGACCGCGCTGGTCGCAGGTGTGGCGACCGTCACGGCGACCGCCAATGGCCTGAGCAGCGTGTCGACGATTACCGTCGTGGCCGGGACCAGCCTGGCGGACGGCACCACGCGCTGGACGGTCGCGCCGACGCCGGTGGCGAACTCGTCGTGGTATGAAGCCCCCATCTACACCCATCGGATCGACGCGACCGGCCCCGACGTCTTCATGGTGGAGACGAACACCACGACCTGGGAGCGGACGCTGCGCGCAATCGGCCCGTCGGGGGAAGTGGACTGGCTGGCGACGGCGCCGGGCGTGCCCCTGATGGGCGACATGTATGGCGGCGTGGTGGCGGGCGTCGAACCGCTCACCAACACCTGCCTGGGGGTATTCAACCAGGTGCAGCGCTGCTACAACGCGTTGGTCCGGTTCGCCGGCCCTGCCGGGACCGCGTCCTGGCGGTACGACTCGCCGGGCCTGGTCGATCGCCCGGCGCAGGGCCCCGACGGCACGATCTACGTCGTCGAGCACACGGGGGACTACCTGGGTTACCCCAACGACAACGGCACCGGCTACTTCGGCTATCCGGGCGAGAAAGCCCTCGTCATCCTCGATGGCGCGACGGGCGCGGTGACGGCGCGGGTGCCGCTGGCGGGCAACGGTAGCTACGAACCGCACACGATCGGCCCCATCGTCGGGGCGGATGGGTTTGGCTACATCCTGGTGACGAAGGGCATGGAGATCACCTTGCGCCGCCTGACGCGTGACGGGCAGGTCGCATCAACCGTCATCGTGCCGGCGACCTGCACCGGGGGGCAGTGCCGCGCGCCGGTCCCCCGTCAACTGCTGCCGGATGGCCTCGGCGGCCTGCTGATCACGGCGGATTGGGCAAATGCGTCGTACCTGACCGTCGACGTGCGTCTGACCCGGTTCGACAGCGAGGGGGCGCGCACGGATACGGTGATCACCAGCAGCACCGGCGCCATTGAGATGATCGGGCGGGGCGGCACGGCTTATCTGCGGTTGACCAGCGGCGCCCAGACGGTCAGCCAGACCGTGATGGATGTGGCGACGTGGACGCCGCGGTGGAACCTGCCGATCGAATGGTCGCTCCTGGCTGCCAGGGCTGATGGCGGCGCGGTCGCACAGAACGCGCCTGGAGATCAGGCACACTTCGACGGGACCGGGCAGTTGCTCGGGACCATCCCGGCCGTAGGGCTGCGCAACCCCGTTCACGAATCCGGTGGGTGGATCGGGGCCAGCGGAATCGCACCCAACACCCCGTCCGGTCTGCGCAAGGTAGAAGGCGCGGTTGAGGATGCGACGTACTTCAACGTGAGGTATGCACCGCAATTGTGGACGGCGACCGAGCAGTACGGGTTCGGCAACCGCGCCAATCAAAACGGGCCACCGACCGTTCCAAAGATCAGCGTAAAGTGTCGGCCAGTGGATGATGACACATTCCTCATCAGCCTCTTCGACCACTGCTACATCGTTGTCAAGAATCAGGATGGCTCGCTGCAAACGATCGAAGGCAGCGAAAAGGATTTCCAGCCGATAGGCACGCTGGTCGCCGCCGTCAAGCCGGGCGATGCGGTTACTCCAAACAAGCCAACCAATCCGGTCTTTTATTATTCTGACGGAGATTCCGAAGACGCCGTCATTGCTTGCCTGAAGGCCAATACGGTGGTAATCCATGGGATGCGGTTGGATTACAACGCCATGGGGCCAAATAGTAATCGGTTCGTTGTGGAGCTGATGGGTTCCTGCGGCCGAATCGTGAAATTACCATGGAAGGCGATTGGCGCAGAAGTGCCGTTCAATCCTCCGATACAACAATGACCAGCGCGAGAGACCCAGTGATCTTCAAATCGACGACGACACGTTTCGCTTGGCGTATTCGCGATGTAGTCCTGCTGCTAGGCGCCTGCGCCTCGGCATGCGTGGCCGCCGCCTGCGGTGCCCGCCCGGTCTCGAAAGACTTCAGTGTGCTGAGCACCGCCACGCGAATTGAAGTGCATGACGTTGGGGTGCGCCCGCTCGCTGTTGTCACTGATCCTCAACGGATCCAAGTCGCGCGTGATTTTATCAAGCGGTACGAACAAGGTTGGAAGTCGCCCCGCTGGCAGGGACCCGCACCGTCACGTCGACGCTTCGATTTTTGGGATGGAGAGCGCTACCTGGGCGGGTTCGGAATCAACCCCGACACTTTAACTACCGACAATTATTATCAGGAGGCGCCTGCTGAGGAGATCGTAAGAATCGCTGCGGTGTTTGAACTCAAATGGCCGCCGGAGTGATCAATACGTGCCGCGTTTGAGAACGGGAGCCAAGGTGCGCTGACCGCAGAGGGCCTCTCAGAATTCCGGGAACCACTGGACAGGTGTGCTTTGGACGCAAACTACGATGGTTTCCTGACTTACGAATGCAAGCCAGCCCCGCCGGACGAATACAACTCGAACTCCTACCTAGCCGGAATA
>ERZ1292640.1328-Hain-H43-02um-R1-1328-length-20488-cov-7_pt1 | contig 20488 bp, 10 predicted proteins | sample MGYA00564404_ERZ1292640 | MGnify/ENA primary metagenome ERZ1292640 (study PRJEB36523, sample SAMEA6512636) | groundwater metagenome | collected 2019-01-08 | study: AquaDiva: Metagenomics assemblies of 32 groundwater samples
AAAGAGCCTTTGCCTAAGCTGTTCTGTTTTCGTGTGTTTCGTGTATTTCGTGGTTGAAACTCAGGATTTACTGAGCAGGCCGCAGGATGGACTACGGAATGCATAGCCACAAAAAGGCACAAGAAGACGCAAAAGCCCCGACTCTTGCGCTTTTTGCGCTTTCTTGCGGCAATTCCGGAAAGGGAAAGGTGTCTTCTATCCTGCGGCCTGAGCAGTAAGGTTCATCAGCGCTTCAGTCGAAGGCGCCAGGGTCTTTTGCCAGCGGCTCGGCTGCGACTCGTTTGACCTCGAGGCCTCTTTTGATGTGAAAAGACTGTGACGACTTGACTGGTGTTCGCAATGGTTCCGGTCCGAGACGCGGCTTATTCGGTTGCGGCAACCGGAGCGAGGCCCGGTAATGCTGAGCGATTTCACCGGCAGTCAGAGCGCGGTTATAAATAGCCACTTCGTCAATCTTGCCTTCGAAATTGGCCAGGTTGTCATTGCGTCCACCAATGAAACACTGCTCGCTTTTCGTTGGGGAGATTGAATCGAGTTCACCGGCCAGCTCCGGTTCCGGCCCGCCGTTCAAGTAGAGGGCTACTCGCCGGCCTTCGCGCACCAAAGCGATGTGGTTCCAGGTCCTGGGCAGAATTCCGGTTTTCCCTTGCAGCGCCCGATGTGGATCGTGGCTGGTGTAGAAGAGCAATCGCCCCATGGCGTTGTTGGTGCCGGCGATCGCGAGGTGCTCGGTTCCTGGTAAAGATGCAGACCCTCCGCTGCGGGAGAAAAGGTGGCCCGTGATCCCGCGAATGTTGTTCGGCAACCCATTCCAGAACCAGAGTTCGACTGTGTAGTTCTGGCCGATGCTCTTCAGTGAGGCCTCCAGGCGCCCGCCGGCAAAATGCGGCGCGCGGTTGATGATGTTCTGTCCCGAAAAGCCGGGTGATGGCGGCCCGTCCAGGTAGAAGGCAATGCCGTCCTCGTACACCCCGTGGTTACGGCGGCCAGTCGCATCAAAAGCTTTTGGCCCAGTCAATTCGTTGAGCCGCCAGTAGGCCGCGGGTTTTGACTTCAAGACCCTTTGGGCATAAACCCCGTGCGTGGCGGCAACCTTGCGCCGAGGTTTGCCAGCCACCTGCTCCAGCAAGCCGAGAACCGTTTCCACAATTCTCGGTTCGGCCTGTGCTTCCAGACCGGCGGTGCGGGCCGGCCAGGTGGTGTAGCCGCCAAGTTGATGCTGTTCCGGTGGTGGAATATAGCCTTCCGCGCCATTGGCCAGTTCGACGTTGAATGTCGGCTGGAGCGGACTTTGCGCTTTGATCTTCAAGCCGGTGATGGCAAAGACCTCGTTGGGGATAGCGGTGATGCCCAGGTCCCCGATGCGGAGCGCCTGCAGCTTTAATTCTGCGCTGGGCCGATCCTGAATGAAAAGCTGCTCCTGGGCGTAAATTTCGGGCAAGCTTTGGGGGAGACGCCCGTTCAAACCGGCGACGATCTTCCTTGCCCAATCAAGCCGTCGCTCGTCCGCCAAACGGAAGGAAAGAGTCAACTTTGCTTCGCGCATCATTAACGGCGCCCACGGGCGGTAGGCGATGCTTTTGCAGGCTTCGGCAGCGATGCGCGCGATTTCTTCAGCGTAGGCATCATAGCCGATTTCCTGGCGGGGTTTGCCGTAATCCATCCACATCAGATCGCCGCTGGTCCCTTGCGACATGATCCCGACGAACGGCGGGTCGCCGGAATCAGCGCCGATCATCTTTCCAATCTTGTCGGCAAAGCGGCCGTAATAATCCGCCGAGAGCAGCGGCGAGCCGTAATAATGCATCGAGTAATTGGCCAGGAGCGCGATGGGCCGGCCGGCGGTCGATTGCACCGAGACAATCGTCAGGGCGGGATCGACCGGCCCCGATGGCCCGATGGCGTCCGGGTTCTGATGGCCCGGATGCATATTGGCTCGCACCGTCCGGTCGCCAAACGGATCGGTGCCGATCTTGTCCGAGCGGAAAATCCAGCGGCGATTATGGGTATGCTCAAAATCATCCACCACCGTCCAGCCGATTCTGGCCGGTGCGAGGTTCTGGGCCGCCTGAGCGATGCCTTCGGCGATGCGACCGGGCAGAAACTGGGCATAATCCGGATCAGCCCTGCTGCCCAGGCAAGTCATGGCCGACGGCGCCGAATGGGTGTGAGTGGCCGAAATCAGCATGCGGTCCGGCCTAATGCCCGTGGATTGCCGGGCCAGTTCCTTGGCGTGATCGAGCAACTCCCGCGGCAGCATGCAGGTGTCCACGACGGCAATCGCCAGACGCGAGGCGCCATCGTCCAGCACGAGGCAGCGCGCGTGCAAAGGATCGTGCGCGCGGTCAGCCGAGCGCTCGGTAAACATGGCGTTGACGATGACCGGAAATTTCTGCGGGGTGATGTCGATCGCGCATGCTCCCACGCGGAATAGTCCCCGGGAAGAAGCCGCTTGGGACTCGTTCTCGAATAAAAGAACAATCAATGAGATGCTGGCCGCCCACAGGAGAGCGCGTGAAAATCGAACGTTGCCGGGTTCCATAGCCTGAGCTTCTACCATTGCTGATGCTGCTCTGCAATTTTGAAATCAAGAAGTTGACAACCGCCGCAAAGGTGATTCTCTATGGAGCGTTCGCCCAGACATTTTGACAACCGGCTCAATGCGGATGAACCATCTTAACAAAACAGCGGCTGAACTTTCCCAACGCCGCAGGCTAGGCGCGTCCGGGTCAGCCTTTACGCTGATCGAGCTCTTGGTCGTCATTGCCATCATTGCCATCCTCGCCAGTTTGTTATTGCCGGCTTTAGCTCGTTCCAAACAGAAAGCGCTGCAGAGTTACTGTCTGAACAGCATGAAACAAATTGGACTGGCGGTGGGCCTCTACACTCAGGATTACCGTGATCGCATTCCCCTATGCCGGAATTGGGGCAAGGCCTGGGGAAGCGACCATGCCTTGCGCAACGACAATGTCTGGATGCCGGAACTGCTGCAGCCTTACCTTGGGAAAAACACGGCGAAACCGACCAACGCCACCAATTCTAAACTGAACCGGCCCAGTGCGGGCATTTTTACCTGTCCTTCCGGGTTGAAAACGCGCGATCCGGCCGTGGGTTGGCTGGCCGATTTTTATTTTGCAAACGACAGCGTGACCTACGTCTGGAATCACATTTACCTGACGAAGGATCGCTCCGCCTACGAGGTGTCTAAGCCAGTCAGCGGGCGCCCGGACAGCCAGGTTTTCAATCCCAGCAAAGCCACACTAGTCTGGGAAATGCCCTACTGGAATTACCGCTACATGCCCCACAAACTGGGCATGAACCTGGTGCTGGCCGATGGCCATGCCGAACGCGTCAGGGGCAGCCCCAAAGAGGATGATTGGTGGGCCTACCATAGCCGTGATGGCTGGGAGCCGCCATAACGGAGCTTTACGACACGGGATTACAGACAAAATTCCGCCGCGTTGCCACCGCTTAAGCTGGCCACGCACCAGGTGGGGTGGTGGGCGTTCAATTCCTCCAACGAGTATCCGCCGGTGGCGACCGCCAGCATTTTGGCATTGATGGCATTGGCGCAGGCAATGTCCAACGGCGTGTCGCCGATGACCAGAATCTGGTCTCCGCTCAGGTTATCGCGCAAAAGCTGGCTGCCTCGCTGTTGCGCGATGAGGGCCAGTTGGTTCCGGTCTTCGTGATCATCGCCAAAAGCTCCGGACTGAAAATGGTCCCACAAATCGTAATGGCGGAGCTTGATTTCAGCCCCCAGGCGGATGTTTCCGGTGAGCAGTCCGAGCAGCGGCGGTTGCGGCAGCGATTCCAGACGGCCAATGAATTCACGGACGCCGGCGCAAGCCGCGCCCTGACAATGAGAGAGCAGATCGTGCAGCCAGAAAACGTAGGCATCGAAAAAACGGCGGAAATTTTCCGCACTCGCGTCGATGTCATGAGACCCAAAGCATTCTCTAACCAGGGAAGGATCGGTTCGCCCTGCGAAATTCAAACCTCTCGTCGCGTCCGGGACGTTGAATGCGGTCGCAAAGGTGCGTGCAAAGGCTTTCACACCCGCGCCGCCGGTGCGGATCAGGGTGCCGTCGATATCGAAGAGGACCAGTCGGATCATGGCCCAAAGTAAACGGATTCCTGCCTGAAAAACAACGCCAAGTCGCGCAAGTTGTGTTTCACGGCAGCGTCAACAGGGTCCTGGCCGCGTTCATGAGAACGCGACCGAAAGAACTGCGTGAGTTTGAGTTCCACTTGCGAACGTCTTCCGTTTCCGTGCTCTTCGCGCAGTTACCTCTCACAATCTGGAACGGTCAGATTGTTTGGGACGAACGGCGAGCGTGTCACCGATGCCTCAGCACCGTGTATCCGGCGGCGGAGTAACTCCGGGTGAGCGCTTTGGTTATGTATTGCTTTGCCTTCCGCACTGCGCCAGGCAAGCCATGCCCAAGCGCCAGATAGCCCGCAATCGCCGCGGAATAAGTACAGCCGGTGCCGTGGGTGGAGAGACCTTTGACAAACGGCGCGGTCAGCAGCAATTCGGTCTGCCCATCGTAAAAAATGTCGGCCGCCTCGCTCAGCCCGCGCAGGTGGCCGCCTTTGATGAGCGCCGCGCAGCCATAGCGGCTGTGGATCGTCCGGGCGGCAGACCGCATATCTTCGACCGAGCGCAATTCTCTGCCGGAGAGGAGTTCGGCTTCATCAAGGTTGGGTGTGGTCAGAGCCGCCAGGGGCAGCAGTTTTTTCTGCATCGCGTTTACAGCGGCAGGTTTGAGCAGGCGCGCCCCACTCGTCGCCACCATGACGGGATCGACAATGAGCGGCGGATGCCTCTGACCCTTGAAAAACTCTGCTACTACCCGAATGAGTTCGGTGGAGAAAAGCATGCCGGTCTTGACCGCCGCCGGTGGCAGTTCGGCAAATACGGCTGCAATTTGATCCCGCACGATCTCCGCTGTACAGGCTTGGATGCTGCGCACTTCTTTCGGGTTCTGGGCGGTGATGCAAGTGATGGCGCTGGTGCCGTGGACACCCAGCGCTGCGAAGGTTTTCAAATCCGCCTGAATCCCCGCGCCGCCGCCGCTATCGGAGCCGGCAATGGTCAACGCCACCGGCCATGGTTCACGTTTGGACATGGCCGCACTCTATCGCAAAGGAACCGGATTGTCAGTTGTCAGTGCTTATCAGCGATGTGGGTCAGCCGCGGTCCGAAGGAAGGCATTGGCGGCTGGCCGATCATCTGGAGCGAAAGGAGATCGGCGACGGACGACGGACGTTTGGTGAGCACACTTTTGCACTTTGAACTTTGCCCTTGGAACACCATATTCCGCTCATGGACAAAGACCAGGTCGCTGACATTTTGCAGGAAATCGGGGTGATGCTGGAGCTGAAGGGCGAAAACCCTTTCAAGACGCGCGCTTACACGAATGCGGCGCGCACCCTGGAAGGGCTGAGCGAGCCGCTGGAAACATTAATTGCCGAGAATCGCCTCGGCGAGATTAAAGGCATCGGCGAAGCGCTGCAAAAGAAAATCACCGAACTAGTCACCACCGGCAAGCTGGGTTACTACGAAGAACTGAAAGCGTCGTTGCCGGCCGGCCTGCTCAGCTTGCTCCAAATCCCGGGGCTTGGACCCAAAAAGGTCAAGACGCTTTACGAAATACTCGGCGTCACCGGCCTGGAGCAGTTGGAAGAAGTCTGCCGCGCCGGAAAAGTCGCGTTGCTGGACGGATTTGGCGAAAAGACGCAATCGAAAATTCTGGAAGGCATTCAATTCCGGCGCACCTACGCGACCCGGCATCTCTTGAGCCAGGGCCTGGCCGTGGCGGAACCGATCCTGGAAAACCTGCGAAATCATCCCGACGTGATCCGCTGCAGCACGGCCGGCAGCTTGCGCCGGTTCAAGGAAATCATTGGCGACATTGATTTCCTGGTTTCATCCCAGCACCCGGCGCAAGTCATCGACTTTTTCACGCAGCAGCCCGGCATCCTCAGCGTCAGCGCCAAGGGCGAGACCAAAGCCAGCGTGATGCTGGAAGGCGGCATGCAATCGGATTTGCGCGTGGTGAGCGACAAGGAATTTCCCTTTGCTTTGCTGTATTTCACCGGGAGCAAGGAACATAACATCGTCATGCGCCAGCGCGCCATGCAACGGAGCTTGCGGCTCAATGAATACGGCCTGTTTCAATCCAAAGAGGAAACGCGCGATCCGCAATTGCTGGTGCCCTGCGCGACCGAAGAAGAGGTCTTTGCCCAGCTCGACCTAGCCTATATCCCGCCGGAATTGCGTGAGGACCAGGGCGAATTTGCGGCGGCCGAAAAGGACGAGATTCCGCGCCTGCTCGAATGGACCGACCTGCGCGGCTCGCTGCACAACCATTCTAATTGGAGCGACGGCCGCAATACCATCGAGGAGATCGCGGCGCATGCGGAGGAACTCGGCTGTGATTACTGGGCCATCACGGATCATTCCAAATCCTCCTTTCAAGCGAATGGACTGCCGCCCAGCCGCGTGCGAGAACAGGTCAAAGAAGTGCGGCGGATCAACCAGCGATGGGCCGAGCGCGGGAGCGACTTTCGCCTCTTGACGGGGACGGAGGTCGATATCCTGAGCGAAGGCAAACTGGATTTCGACAATGATTTGCTGGCGGAACTGGAGGTGGTGGTGGCCAGCATTCATCAGGGCTTTTCGCAAAATGAAGCGGAAACAACCAAACGCCTGATTCGCGCTGCCGAAAACCGTCATGTCCATACGCTGGGCCATTTGACCGGCCGCCTGCTGTTGGAACGCGAACCCTACAAGGTCAATCAACATGCCGTCATTGACGCCTGTGCGGCGACCGGCACTTGGATCGAGCTCAACGCCAGTCCTTATCGTTTCGACTTGGATTGGCGGCTTTGGTCTTACGCCAAGTCCAAAGGCGTCAAGTGCGTCATCAACTGCGACGCCCATCGGTTGGAACACGCCGGGTTTTTGCGCCTGGGCGCCGGCCTCGCGCGCAAAGGCTGGCTGACCAAGGCGGACGTGATCAACACGCTGCCGCTGCCGACTCTCTTAAAGGAGCTAAAGCGAAAGCGCGAAGGGAAATGATCCAAGGCCAGTCGCTTGGCGACGCCCTATCCTGAAGACCGCGCTTCCGCAGAAAGTTCGAGAGCGGGAGCAGAGAAGGGCTATTCAGCCCGAATCAGGCTATTTCGAGGTCATCACCACGTAGTTGCGCTTGCCTTTGCGTGCGACCTTCACAGCCTACTTTGGCAACGCGCTCTTGAAAATGGCCGCGGTCTTAATCTTCAGCCCGAGCAGCAAGGGCGACGTGAAGGTGGCACCGGCTCCATGAGTGGCGGCGGGGGTCTCCGAATCTTCGCTTAGATAATAAACCTGAACGGTCCTGGCTTCTGGATCGACCAGCCACAGTTCCTGAACGCCAGTGCGGGCGTAGATTTTGCGCTTCGATCCTCTATCGTAACGAACGGTCGCCGGCGAAAAGATTTCCACCACGAAGTCCGGCGCGCCTTCAACGCCGTGATCTGTAACAATAGTCCGCCGTTGATTGGAAATGAAAATTACGTCCGGCTGAAAAACGTTGATGTCGCTCAAGAAAGTGTCGAGCGGCGCGATGAAAACCTCGCCAATCGGATGCTTATCAAGATATGTACGGATTAAGGAAAAGACATTGCCGGCAATGACTTGGTGAGGCGTCGTTGGTGATAGCGACATGACTAGATCTCCTTCGATTACTTGATAGTAGGGCGGTCCCTCACGCATTTCCTGGTAATCGTAACGTGTGACAGGGGGTGCGCTCGTTTTCAGCATGGCAGCATACTAACCTGTGTTGGCTGGGCGGTCAATCAGGGTCAATCACCGGATTTTGTGTCCGCAACATATCATTGCGCCGTCATCACTACGTAGTTGCGCTTGCCTTTGCGCAGCAGCAGATGCTTGCCAAAGAGCAACTCCTTTGAGGTCACACTGCGTTGCACGCTCGTCTCGCGAATGTTGTTCAGGTAAATACCGCCGCCTTCAATGTCATTGCGGGCTTGGCCTTTAGAGGAGGAGAGTCCGGAATGGACCAGCAGATCAACCAGCGGCTTGCCGGTTCCGTCCAGCGGCGTTTTGTCAATTTCCTTGGAAGGCACTTCACCAACCACGTCATTGAAGGTCCCTTCTGAAACGCCCTCCAAGCCGCCGCCAAACAGTATTTCGCTGGCCCGACCGGCATCCGCCGTCGCGCTTTCCCCATGGATCAATGTCGTCATCTCGCGAGCCAGCGCTTGGTGTGCGGCGCGGGCTTCCGGCTTGTCGGCATGTTGCTGAGCCAGCGAGTCGATCTCTTCCCGGCCGAGAAAGGTGAAATACTTCAGGTAAGGAATGACATCGCGGTCGTCGGTCCGAATCCAGAATTGGTAAAACCGATAGACGCTGGTTCTTTTCGGGTCCAGCCAAATGGCGCCGGCCTCCGTCTTCCCGAACTTGGTCCCGTCGGCGTTGGTAATGAGCGGAACGGTGAGACCGAAAACGGCCACGCCGAGCTTCTTGCGGCAGAGATCGATGCCCGCCGTGATGTTGCCCCATTGATCACTGCCGCCGAGTTGCAGCTCGCAATCGTAGTCGCGGCGCAGCACATAAAAATCAAAGGCCTGCAGCAGCATGTAGCTGAATTCGGTGTAGCTGAGGCCCGCCTCGCGGTCTTCCATGCGGGCGCGGACGCTTTCCTTGGCCACCATCATGTTCACGGAAAAATGCTTTCCGATGTCGCGCAGAAAGTCGAGGTAACTGATTGAAGCCGTCCACGAGGCATTATCCGCCAGGCGCGCCGGATTGACGGCCGAATCAAAATCAAGCAGCCGCCCCAATTGCTCCTTCACGCCGGCGATGTTGGCGTCCAAGGCTTCCTTGCTCAGCAACTGGCGTTCGGCCGTCTTGCCGCTTGGATCGCCAATGGAACCGGTCGCTCCTCCTGCAACCTCGATTGGGTGATGACCGGCCAGTTGAAAACGGCGCAGAGCCAGTAGCGGCACCAGATTGCCGACATGCAAGCTGTCGGCGGTTGGGTCAAAGCCGCAGTAGATCGTCATTGGCCTCTCTGCCAAGCGCTTGCGCAGTTCGACGGCATCCGTGCAATCGGCCATCAAGCCGCGCCATGTCAACTCGTCCAAAATGTTCATGAGCAGGCAACGTTATTCGGGTTGGCTCCCGGTGCTCAAGGGAAATTCTTGAAGCCTTGCCTCCAGGCTTGATTGCCTTGAGGATATTTCCCGATTGAACTGTCGCCTTCTCAATCGCCTTCCCCTGCAAAAAGAAGTCGCGCCTTACGGACTTGCCGGCGCATTCGTCCAGCCGACCTGCCACACGCCATATTCATTGAGCGGAACGAAGAGACCGCGATCGACGAAGCCATCCGCCGCCTCCAAACTGAAGTTAAAACAACTTTTCAACTCGCCGATGCCCACCAAGCCGGGCGCGGCTGGATTGGCTGCGTTGAAGAGGCGGACGCGATTGCCGTCCTGGCTGGCCAAGAGATTCCCCCAAGCGCTCAGGCTAGTGGCCGGCGAGTCGAGTTCCAGCGCGCCGAGTTTGGTGAAGCGCCCGGTGTCCATGGACAAGGCCCACGTTTCGAGCTGATGCGGAGTATTGGTGGCGCCGGGTTGTCCGAGAAAAATGGCGGGCGCCTGGACCAGCACCGGCCGCGGCCGCGCATTGGGCAGCGCCATTGCGTCCACCAACGATGCAGCCACGCCATCATAGGCGCTGGCGGCCAGCCACTCGGTTCCCTGTAACTCGCGATTGGTCGTCCAAGAGGGACCGACGGTGTAAAACAAAGCCCCGGCATGCGAGAGGCCGCGCAGCTCACCGGGGATGTTGACCGGCTTGCGCACCGTCGGATACAACGGATCGCTGTAATCCACCACGTCCAGGTAATAACGCTGCATCCATCCGACAATCGGCGTGGCGTTCGTGACCGTGACGTAGGTAATCACGGAATCATGGTTTGTGACGGTCGTGTAATTAGTGAAGGTGACGTATGTGGTCACCACGGTTACGTTCGTCACAATCTCATGATCGGTCACGGCGATGAGATTGGTCAGGGTCAACACATTGGTCAGAGTCAGGAGATTGGTAAATGCGATCTGGTTGCCTTCGCCCAACTGGCCGTAGCGATTGTCTCCCCAAGCGAAGATCTGTCCGTCACTCGTCAGCGCCAGGCTGTGGTCGGCCCCGGCGGCCACGGCAACGCCGTCCGAGAGGCCAAGCACGGGCTGCGGCAGGCTGCTGTCCAGCGGCGTTGCCGCGCCCAACTGTCCGAATTTATTCCGGCCCCAGGCCCAAACGGTGCCATCCGCTTTCAAGGCCAGGCTGTGCGCATCGCCGGCGGCTACGCTCACGACCCGGTCCAAGCCGGGGACGGGCGTTTGATTGACTTGATTGACAGAGGTGCCATCACCCAGTTGACCGAATTGATTCTCGCCCCAGGCCAAAACTTTTCCATTCTGCTGCAAAGCCAAAGAATGATTTTTGCCTGCCGCCAGTGCGCCGATCTCGCTGAGAGTCGAGATCAGCACCGGGGCGGGCCGGCTGTTAGTCGTGCCATCGCCCAATTGGCCAGATTGATTGTCGCCCCAGGCCCAGACGGTGCCGTCGGTTTTCAGCGCCAGGTTGTGGGCCATGCCGGCGGCTATCGCGCTCACATCCGTCAAACCGGACAACAGGACCGGTTGCGCCTGATTCCTGGCCGAGCCGTCGCCCAACTGTCCGGATTGATTGTTGCCCCAGGCCCAAACCGAGCCATCGGAGAGCACAGCAAGGCTATGAAAAGGCCCGGCGAAAATCGACTTCGCAGCGCCCAGACCCTTGACTTGGACAGGTGAACTGCTGGCGACCTCAGGCCAGGGCGGCAGATTCGGGTCAGTCTCGGGCAGACCATCGCCCAGTTGGCCAAACATATCAGCGCCCCACGCCCAGACCGTGCCGTCGGCTTTCAAGGCCAGGCTGTGAATCGTTCCGGCCGCCACGGCTCTGATGTCATCGAGACCCGAAACGGGTTGGAGGGAAGCGCGGCTGCCGGTGGAGCCGTCGCCCAACTGGCCGAGCCAATTCGCGCCCCACGTCCCTACGCTCCCATCCGGTTTGAGCGCGAGATTGTGATAGCCGCGAGAGGTGATGGCAGCGCCTCCGGCGGTTCCGCCGGCAGGTTCGCCGAGCCACTGTTTGGTGACGACGTAAGTGTAATTGGTGAACGTTCCCACGTTGGTGGTGGTGGTGAAGTTGGTCACCCACGTCGTGCGGATCACCGTGTTCAGATTGGTAACCAAGCTGGACTCCGGCACGCGGACATAATTCGTGCGCGTGACCACGTTGGTCACCACCGTGATGACGTGCTGCGTGGAGACCGAATAATTCGTGCCGACGATTTCGGATTCGTAAGCGAGGTGGCTCAGGTAAAGCAAATCCTCGGCCGCCTGCGGCTTGCTGATAGAAGACCCATTGTTTGTCGTGAAATTGACGTCGGAAACGAATCGAGGCGCGCCGGCATCCTGCACGTTAAAAGCAAAAAGGCGTCCGCGGTTGCCCCCGTAGTACCACGGTGAGCCAATGAAAGGCACGGGCATTACGGGAAACGTGATCAGCCCCGCCTCGCCCGCTGGCACCGCCGCCAGCATCGCCTGGCGCGTGGGTGCCGCCTCAATTGCCGTAACTCCCGCTCCCTCGGCAGAAACCGCTCCTGGAAAGACAGTAACCGGGACCAGTGGCGTTCCTGGTGCCGGTAAAACGACAGGCGGCAGCGGCGGTGGTGGTGGTGGTGGTGGTGGTGGCGGCAGCGGCACCATGAAGTCACTCCGGTACCAAGTCCACGAAACATAACCGCCGCTGGCGCCCCCGGACCAGACCAAGAGGCCGGGCCTCGGCCAGACCGCTTCCAGCGCAACGTTCCAGCCGATGTATCCCACCGCCGCCTCGGCTTGTCCGAGCAACGTGATTTCAGGCAAATTCCGCAAATCAACGACCGAAGTGATGAGCGTTGGCGGGTTGGTCGTTCCGCCGGTGACACTGTTCTCACTGCCGTCAATCGCCAGTCTTGGCGTTGCCGGCCAACCGCCCCTTTGAGCTTGGGCCACGTAGAGATAGCCGTCACGCACCGCGGCGCCAACTATCGGGAAAGAACTTGTCAGGCTGAGCCGTGTGAGGACCTGGGCCGTATTGTCAGCGCGGCTGACGCGCAACGTCGGCCCGACCTGGTTGTTCGCGCTCCCGTGACCCTCGTTCTCCAGTTCAATCAAATAATCCCCTTGCACAAACACGCGATTCACCGTCCAGGCCAATTCCGTCTCCGCCTTCACGATGGGCTGGTCGCGGTCGGCCGCGTCCACGCTCAGCATTTCCCGGCCGGAAATGGAGAGGATGAAATCGCGATGAACCGTCGCCCGGCGCGGCTGGAATTGATGTTCGATTGCGCCCCGCGCCGTCAAGGCATCCGCGCTCAAGTCAATCAACTGGACCCTCGAAGCGTAGCCGTTGGTGGTGTTCCCCTGGTAGGGAACGAGAATCAGCCCGGCTTCCGGCAGAACGCGAAAAGCCTTTTCATCAACGTTCGCCTCGCTCCAGGAATGGTTTTCGCCCAGGAGAACTTTGCTGAGCAAGGCCGGCTGGGCGGAATCCTGAACGTCGAAGAGCGACACCGCCACGCGCCAGCCATTGGTGTTATCGATGCCGATGGCGACCAGGCGGTTTCCGAGCGGCTCGATGTAAGTGGACCAGCCCGGCACCTGCAGCTCGCCGGCAATGCGCGGTTTGGCGGGGTCCGACAAATCCACAATCCACAATGGATCGATGCGGAGGAAGGTGACGATATAGACGCGCCGGCCATCGAAGCGGGTGGCGTGCAGTTGTTCGCCTTCCGCCAGGTCGAGGCTGCCCATTTTCTCCGGAGCAGCGGGATTGGCCAAGGAAAAATTCTCCAGCGTTGTGACCCATCGCCGGCGGTCGTCCCAGCGGTGGGAAATCACGGTCAGGAGGTCACCCTCCAAGTTGATTTTGAATTTATCGTTCACGCGGCCGGCTGCGGTCACTGTGGCCGCCAACTGCATGGCGCCGTTGGGTGAAGTGATGTCGAGGCACCGGATGCTGGATCGCCACCCGCCGGTGGAATCGGTGGAGGCGATGAACAGGAAACGGTCGGTGGCGGCAATCGCATGGGTGGAGCCGGGATACCAGAGTGTCTCGCGGGCCACCGGCGCGGCGGGATTGGCCAGATCGAAGGCCGAAACGAGCGTGCCCCATTCCCAGGAGTTGCCATTGCTTCCAGGGACCGGCCGGTACGATTGAGAAGCGACATAGAGGGCGGTGCCGACCATCCGGCTTTCCTGAATCGAGCCGGGAATGGAGAGGCTGGCTACCAGCTTGGGATCGCCATTGGCAACATCAAGAACTAGCACGCTGCTCTCAGCATTGGCGCTCCAACCGCAGCCTGAGCGCGCCAAGAGCACGACGTGGGTCGATTCAATCAGGTACATTTGCTCGCCCGCCGCCGGCAATGCAAAAGTCCCGCGCACGACCGGCAATTCGGGCTTGCTGATGTCGATGACTTGCAGGCCGCGGTACTGATTGAAGAAATAAAGGGTGTCGCCGCGAATCTTCCAGATATCCGATTCCGCCACTTCACGAGGAGTTGCCACGATTAGGCCACCCTCCCACAAAACATCGGAAGGATTTGTGGCAGGAACCACTGCAACAGGGTCCCACACCGCGAAGGCAAAGTCCAGACCACCGGTCACGTATTGGTTCACCGTGCCAGCCTGCACGCTGAACGAATTGGCTCCACGATAAAAGAAGCTGGGCAAGGCCTCCGTCGCATCGGCCCGGACACGCAAGACTTCAAGTTGGACGGACTGAGGCAGACGGAAAGTAACTTCGCATTCCGCGCCCTCAAGGCGCGCGACCGCGCGCGGTTCCCAAGCCCCGTTTTCCAATCGGTTCCGGGCTTCCAAGGTGACTTTCTTGACTCCCGCGGGCACTTTGACAACGACAACGACGTTGGTGCCTTCAAACTGGATGGAGGTGATGGCTGGCAGCGGCGTTTCGGCCTCCATCGTCCACACCGCAGAAGTGTTGACGAATCCGGAAAGAGTGGTGGAAGCGAGGGGTGAGCCGGCCGCCTGTTGTTGTTCTTCGGCTTTCATGCCCGGTTCGAGGCAAAACAAAGCCATTACCATGGCCAGCCGCCAGCACCGGTTTCTTAAACGATGACTTCGAGTTTTCATAATACGGCAATCCGCCTGGGATTACGAATACCTCAAGAACGTATCTAATACTCCGCTGCCGAACGTATTAAGTCAAGTCCCAGGCACTTTCCCGAGAGCACTTCCCGCTTCCTGCGCAAGCACGATTTCAGATTCCGTTAGCTCTGCTTTTCAAACCAGGCACCCGGCCTTGCCCGATCAAGGACCCGGAGGAGGACGTGGTGGAGGGGGGACTGGAATTGGTACCGTCGCCACTCCATACGAACCGAGAGGCAGCCACACCCCGCGATCCAGCGCACCGTCCGCGTGGGACAAATCGTACCAGACGCAGCCTTGCGGTCCGCCGCTCCCAACCAAGCCGAGCAGAGCCGGCACGGTCGCATTGTACAGCTTAATCTGGTCGGCGGTTTGGACGACGAGGAGGTTTCCAAAGGCCGCCATATTTTGGGCGGCGGACGCGAGTTGCGTCGTGCCGGTCTTGGTGAAACGGCCTGAATCGGGCAAAGTCCAAGTCTCGAGCAGGTGGTTCGTGTTGGTGCTTTCAGCAGGAGCGCCAATAAAGAGAGATGAGCCGAACACTAGCACGGGATGCGGCCAGTTCTTGGACAAAGCCAGCGAATCAACGAGATGCGCTGCCACGCCGTCGTAGGCAGACGCATCCAGCCATTCGGTCCAGTCGGTGGTGGATTTCACGGGATCGTAGTGAACTCCACTGGTGTAGAGCAGAGCGCCGCCATAAGCGATTCCCTTCAGCAACCCTGGAATATTGACCGGCTTCCGAATCGTCGGATTGAGCGGGTCGCTGTAATCGACGACGTCCAAGTAGTACCGCTGCACCCATATTCCGACCGGCGGTTCATTGGTGATGTACTTGCCCGTGGTCTGGTCATAAACCACGGTGCGGGGCAGCGTCTCGTAGCCCGGCGGAACGACCCCTGGCATGAATTCCGACGACTGGTGACTGACATAGACCAATCGATCAGTGGCAAAGGCGCCGCTGAAATTCCACCAATTGTTCGTCGTCAGGTTCACCGCCGACAAGAAGCTTGGCGCCGCCGTGTTGCTGACGTCAAAGGCCAATAATCGTCCGCCATTACCACCCCCATACCAAGGACGCCAAAATCCGCCCGGCGCGATGCGCACCGCATCCGTAGCCTCGGGACCGCCCAATCTCCAGCCCCACCCACCCCAATAACCGCCGCCCCCGCCAGACCAAACCAGGAGGCCCGGTTTGGGCCAGAGAGCTTCCCAGGCAGCATTCCATCCGAGCGCTTCCGTAGCAACGAGGGTCTGACTGGCCACCTCTATTTGCGGAAGACCTCCCAGATTGATCACTGTCAGAATCAAGTTGTTGGCATTCGTCGTTGCTTTGGCGCCATCCTCAAGCACAGCACCTAGCCAGTAGCTCTCCGATCTGCCCTGGGCAATGTAGAAGTAATCGCCCCGCACCGTGGCGCCGATGATCGGCAGGTTGGTCAAAGCCACGCTGGTCAAGACCTTATCCGGCGCCGCCGCCGCAGTCACCCGCAGCGTAGGGCCGGTTACATTGTCCCAACTCGCGCCATTGGCCAGTTCGATCAAATAATCGCCTTTGAGGAATACCCGGTCCACTTGCCAGGCCAGTTCGGTTTTGGATTTGACGACGGGATGATCCCGGTCCGTGGTGTCCACCGTCAGCAATTCCCAACCCGATAGCGAGAGCACGCGATTGCCGTGGGTGGTGGCCCGGCGCGGCTGCAACTGGTGTTCAATCGTGCCGCGAGCCACCAAATTCGTTTCCAGCAAATCAATCAATTGCACTCGCGAGGCGTAACCGTTGGTGGTGTAGCCCTGGTAAGGCACCAATAACAATCCGATTTCCGGCAGGACCCCAAAGGCTTTCTCATCGGTGGTGGCCTCGCTCCAGGAATAATTCTCGCCCATGGGCACACGGCTGAGCAAAGCCGGCTTGGAGGCATCACGAACGTCAAAGAGGGACACGGCCACGCGCCAGCCGTTGGTGTTGTCGATCCCAATCGTCACCAAGCGGTCTCCCCAAGGTTGAATGTAGGTGGACCAGCCGGGCACTTCCACTTCGCCGGCAATGCGCGGGCGCAGCGGGTCCGAAAGGTCCACGATAAACAAGGGATCGATCCGTAAAAACGTGACCACATAAACCCGGTTGCCATCGAATCGAGTCGCGAACAACCGCTCTCCCGGTTTGATGACCAGGCTGCCCAGCTTCTGCGGTGTCGTGGGGTTCTGTAGCGAAAAGGTCTCCAGAGTGGTGACCCATTGCCGTTGATCGGACCAGGCCTCGGAAATGACCGTGAACAATTCTCCGTCCAGGTTCATCTTAAATTTGTCGGCCACTTGACCGGCGGGCCGGATTGAGCCCAGCGCTTTCATGGTGCCGTCCGGCGCCGATATATCCACGACTCGAATCGTGGAATTCCACCAATTGCCGGCATCGCGAATCGCGACAAACAAGAATCGGTCCGTAGCCGTCACCACATTGCCGTAGCCGGGATACCAGAGGGTTTCTCGGACCACAGGCGCGGCAGGATTTGCCAGGTCGAAGGCCGAAACAACCGTTCCCCATTCCCAGGAGGCGGCGTATTTCGGATCGTCACTGTTGACGGGGCGATACGTTTCCGAGGCCACATACAGCGCCGTGCCCACCATGCGACTTTCCTGGATGCCCCCGGCGACGGGCAGATGCGCCATCACGTGCGGGCTTGGGCCGGCGGTACTGACGATCAAGACCTCGTTTTCGCTGGTGCTCCACCCACAGCCACGGGAGAGCAACACGACCTGGTTCGGACCCAGCAGATACATTTGCTCGCCGGCGGCAGGCAAACTCAAGGTTCCGCGCACGACCGGCGCATCCGGATTGGCGATGTCGATGACCTGCAAACCGCGATATTGATTGAAGAAATAGAGAGTGTTCCCGTCGATCTTCCAAATGTCCGATTCCACCACGGCTCGAGTGGCGCCCTCATTTCCTTTCGCGGCATCGGGCGCTGGCGCAGGCGGAACACCGGCAAAGACGTCGCGCACGTTCGGGCCAGCGGCGCTCGTTGGTTCGCCGGCAAATGAACTGGTTCCGCGATAGAAAAAGCCGGGCAACGATTCGTTTGCCTCAGCCTTGACACGGATGAGCTCGAGATTTGCCGACTTGGGCAAACGAACCTCGATTTCACGTTCTGCGCCGTCCAGCCGTTGGACGAGGCGAGGTTCCCATGCCCCCTCCGGCAGCCGCGAGCGGCTTTCGAGAGTGATCACCTTGAGGCCCTCGGGCACCTGGATAGTGACCACCACATTGCTGCCTTCGATTTGAATCGAGGTGATGACGGGTTTCGTCGCGGTTGAAGCCGTGGCGGCAGTGCTCAACAATAGGCACGCCATGAGCAGTCCCCAACGTGCGATTCGAGAGACAAAAGGATCGTGTTTCATAAACTAACTCCGTGTCTCAATTGAGACCTAGCCAATATCCCATAAATCCCGGGAATCGCAAAACGAATGTTCTTCCTTTATTGGCAAAGGTTTATCTTAATTTGCCCCAACGATACTTTTTGAAAAACCTGGAAGCGCTGGCCAGCCGCATGCGCCTTTGCTACCTCTCGATTTTCCTGACCCCATCTTCTTGACCAGAGAGAATCAGGTCGTTTCCTGCGGAATGCGCATGCTGTAGAAGGAGCGATACACGAAAACCAATGCGATCAGAAAGAAGACCGTGCCAATCAGCACTTTGAGGTCCTTGTTTTGCATCGTGACCGCGATTTCCACCGCCAGCAAGCCAAAGAGCGTGGTAAACTTGATGACCGGGTTCAACGCCACCGACGAGGTGTCTTTGAACGGATCGCCCACGGTGTCGCCCACCACGGTGGCGGCATGCAGGTCGGTGCCCTTTTGGCGGAGGTCCACTTCCACAATTTTCTTGGCGTTGTCCCAGGCGCCGCCGGCGTTGGCCATGAAGATCGCCTGGAACAGCCCGAAGAACGCAATGCCAATCAGGTAGCCGATGAAGAAATAGGGATTGAAAAAAGGCAGCGCCAGCGCGAAGCAGAAGATCACGATGAAGATGTTCCACATGCCCTTTTGCGCATAGACCGTGCAGATGCGGACGACTTCCTTGCTGTCCTTTTCCGAGGCCGTGGTGGCGTCGAGTTCCATGTGTTCTTTGATATACACCACCGCGCGATACGCGCCGGTCACGACCGCCTGACAGGAAGCGCCGGTGAACCAGTAAATCACCGAGCCGCCCATGATGAGCCCGAGGATGATTTCCGGCTGCACGAGGCTCAACTTGCCAATGGCGCCGCCGAACAGGTTTTCGAGCAGGATGATGATGCCGAACACCATGGTGGTCGCGCCGACGACGGCTGTGCCGATGAGCACCGGCTTGGCGGTGGCTTTAAAGGTGTTGCCCGCGCCGTCGCCTTTTTCGAGCTGGTATTTGGCGTTCTCAAAGTCGGGCTTGAAGCCAAAGTTCTTTTCGATGTCTTCCTTGATGCCCTTGCGGCCTTCGATCTGGCTCAGCTCATAAACCGACTGCGCATTGTCGGTCACCGGCCCGTAGCTGTCCACCGCGATGGTCACGGGTCCCATGCCGAGGAAACCGAAGGCCACCAGGCCGAACGCGAAGATCGGCGCAGCGAACAGGAACTTCTGCGGCATGAGCGAGAGCAACGCAGGGTTTTGCGAGAAGTAATAAGAGGTGAACATGAGCAGCATGATGACCAGGCCCATCCAGAACGCGGAGAAGTTGCCGGCCACGAAGCCGGACAGGATGTTCAACGACGCACCGCCATGCTTGGAGCAATTCGTGACTTCGCGGACATGGCGCGAGGTGGTGCTGACAAAGATCTTCGTGAATTCAGGAATGAGAGCGCCTGCCACCGTGCCGCAACTGATGATGACTGACAGCACCCACCACAGCGCCGGTTGGGTCACGCCGGCAGCGTCTTTGAAGTCGCCGAGCAGCACCTTGCTTGCGACGAAGGTGACCGCGATGGACACCGCCGAAGTGAGCCACACCAAATGGGTCAGCGGCGCTTCAAAGTCGAAGTCTTTCTTCCCGGCGAACATGGCCTTGCTGATGACTTCGTTTACGAAGTAGGACACCAGCGAGGTGACGATCATCAGCGCTCGCATCACGAACAGCCAGATGATGAGCGTCGCGCAAACAGCCGGGCTGGCCGCCAGCGCAAGCGCGAGAAACGCGATCAGGGCCACGCCGGTCACACCGTACGTCTCGAAGCCGTCCGCCGTCGGCCCGACCGAGTCGCCGGCGTTGTCACCGGTGCAATCCGCGATCACGCCGGGATTCTTCGGGTCGTCTTCGGGGAGCTTGAAGACGATCTTCATCAGGTCGGAGCCGATATCGGCGATCTTGGTGAAGATGCCGCCGCAAATCCGGAGCACCGAGGCGCCGAGCGATTCGCCGATGGCAAAACCAATGAAGCAGGGGCCGGCCAGTTCCTTCAAGAAGACCAGAATGCAGATCATGAAAAACAGCTCCACGGCGACCAGCAGCAAACCGACGCTCATGCCGGAACGGAGCGGGATGCCGAGAGTGGCCAACGGGTTGCCCTTCAGCGCCGAGAACGCGGTGCGGGAGTTGGCGACGGTGTTGATGCGGATGCCGAACCACGCCACGCCGTAGGAACCCAAAATGCCCAGGACGGAGCAGAGCAGAATGATCACGACTTTGCCAAACCCCTCGTGCTGCAGGCCCATGAAGTAATAGACCATGCAGGCCGCGATCAGCACCCAGAGGATGACCAGGAATTTGCCTTGTTGGAAGAGGTAGGTCTTGCAGGTCTCCCAAATCATGTGGGAGACCTTGGCCATGCACTCATGCACGGGCAGAGCCTTGGTCTGTTTGTATTGGACCAAGCCGAAGACCGCGCCCACAGCGCAGATCAAGAGGCCCAGGTACATCAGAGTCACGCCGCTCATGCCGCCCAGTCCGGCGAATCTGACGTGCGTCAGATCCGGGATTCTGATGTCTGCTTCGCCGGCAAAAGCAGGTGTTGAGCATAAGCACAACAAGGCGAGCAGTGACCATTTTCCTAACCTCGATTTGCAGTTTGACATAATTTTCGTTAAAGATACGTGTTCAATTTCAAGAGTCCGCTTAATTACTAACCCGAATTAACGGGCAAGGCAGTAATTTAAATGACTCACGGCTGTCAAGACGATTCCGGGACGATTCCGGGATCAAGCCGGGCTGATTCAAGAAGGAGCGCGGGCAGCTTGCCCGCCCGTTTTT